>Ga0209745_1000039_pt1 | contig 70432 bp, 69 predicted proteins | sample BarGraNGADG00312_FD_184495 | JGI IMG/M metagenome (GOLD analysis project Ga0209745, IMG submission 184495) | Arctic peat soil microbial communities from Barrow, Alaska - Barrow Graham LP Ref core NGADG0004-312 (SPAdes) (version 2) | ecosystem: Environmental > Terrestrial > Soil > Wetlands > Peat... | reverse complement strand
GCTGCTTCAGCAGTCCGTCGACACCGACCCCCACCCGCTCAAGGAACTAACGGGCCACTAACGCTCCACTGCACTCAAGCAGAGATGCAGGTCACATGTTCTATTCTAGAGAGGGCCTCTGACAATGTGGGCCTGGACATACAGGAGCGGTGGAGTGCATGCACTCCACCGCTCCTGTCGCGTTCTGGTGCCGCCGACGCTCAGCGCAGGACGGCCAGGACCTGCTCCACCTCTGCGCCGTCGACGGTCCAGGTACCGGTGAGGATGCCCAGCGGCGTCCGGGCACCCGGAATGTGTGAACCATCCAGGACCCGCACCACGCGCATCGACTCGCCGGCGGCGTTCGACACCGGCACGATGCCGGAGCCAAGGACGGTCATGGACTTCTCGCCACGGGAAAGGTCGGCCTCTGTGTCGCCCTCGTGGATCACGCGCATCAACTCGACCATGTACACAGGGTCGCCCACGGCGTCGTAGACGTAGCGGGTGCCGAGCACCGAGTGTTCCAGCGTTCCGATGAGGGAATCGTCGGCCTCGTCCAGTGCCTCGGCCCGGTAGGTCAGCGGCACCTGGTAAGTGACGCCCTGCGAGCTCACCAGGATGGTTTCGATGCCGACTTCGCCGTCGGGGTCGACGAACCGGTACGAGGCCACCCGTGCCACGTCCTCGGAGTCGCCGACGAACCACTCCTGGGCCGGCAGCCAGCCGGCGAGCAACTCGAGCTTGGTGGGGGTCAGGGTTGCTTCGTGAATCTCGACGGTGCCGCTCATGGTCCTCCTCAGGGTCGGCTCATAGCCTAGCCCGCCGGGGCGCCCAGATTGACCCTCGCTCAACGCAAAAGCTAGGCTGACGGCTGCACTACGACCGGCCTGACCTCAGACCTAGTGGTCGGCACGCTTTCTTGGCGGTTAACCAAGCGTCAGCCTGGTCCTGCGTCGATGAAGGAGACGGTCGTCGTGTGTCCACAACTCTATTCATCAACCCATCGGAGCCCTACTACATGACCTCTTCTCCCGAGGCAGCTACCGTCGCGTTCGACGATTTCGACTCAGCCGAGGCTTTCCTTGCAGCGGTCGACGCGACCATCAAGTACTTCAATGACGGCGACATTGTCACCGGAACCGTAGTCAAGGTCGATCGGGACGAGGTCCTGCTCGACATCGGCTACAAGACCGAAGGCGTGATCCCCTCCAAGGAACTCTCCATCAAGCATGACGTTGACCCGTTCGACGTGGTCAGTGTCGGCGACGTGATCGAGGCCCTGGTTCAGACCAAGGAGGACAAGGAAGGTCGTCTGATCCTGTCCAAGAAGCGCGCACAGTACGAGCGCGCCTGGGGCACGATCGAGAAGGTCAAGGAAGAGGACGGCGTGGTCACCGGCCGCGTCATCGAGGTTGTCAAGGGCGGCCTGATCATCGATATCGGCCTGCGCGGCTTCCTGCCGGCGTCGCTGGTGGAGATGCGCCGGGTGCGCGACCTCCAGCCCTACGTCGGCATGGAGCTCGAGGCGAAGATCATCGAGCTCGACAAGAACCGCAACAACGTGGTCCTTTCCCGTCGTGCGTGGCTTGAGCAGACCCAGTCCGAGGTGCGCCACACGTTCCTCAACCAGCTCACCAAGGGCCAGATCCGCAAGGGTGTCGTCTCCTCGATCGTCAACTTCGGCGCCTTCGTCGACCTTGGCGGCGTTGACGGCCTCGTGCACGTCTCCGAATTGAGCTGGAAGCACATCGACCACCCGTCCGAGGTTGTCGAGGTCGGCGACGAGGTCACCGTCGAGGTGCTGGACGTCGACATGGACCGCGAGCGTGTCTCGCTGTCGCTGAAGGCGACCCAGGAAGACCCGTGGCAGACCTTCGCCCGGACCCACCAGATCGGCCAGATCGTGCCCGGCAAGGTCACCAAGCTGGTTCCGTTCGGTGCGTTCGTGCGGGTCGAAGAGGGCATCGAGGGTCTGGTCCACGTCTCCGAGCTGGCCGAGCGCCACGTGGAGATCCCGGAGCAGGTCGTCACCGTCAACGACGAGGTCATGGTCAAGATCATCGACATCGACCTCGAGCGTCGCCGCATCTCGCTGAGCCTCAAGCAGGCCAACGAGGGTGTCGACATCGCTGCCGACGACTTCGATCCGGCGCTGTACGGCATGTCGGCGTCCTACGACGATGCCGGCAACTACATCTACCCCGAGGGCTTCGATCCGGAGACCCAGGAGTGGAAGCCGGGCTACGAGGCCCAGCAGCGCGCGTGGGAGCAGCAGTACGCCGAGGCCCAGTCCCGGTGGGAAGCCCACAAGAAGCAGGTCGAGGAGGCCGAGGCTGCCGACGTGCAGGCTGCGGTCACCGATGCCAGCACCGCCGCGTACTCCGCGGGTGGCGCAGCAGACGATGTTGCCCCCGAGGGTTCGCTGGCTTCCGACGAGGCGCTGCAGGCGCTGCGGGAGAAGCTCACCGGCGGTCGCTGACCCAGCTGGACCGCGTGCCCCTCACCTTCGGGTGGGGGGCACGTCGTACTAGTCGCCCGTTCTGCCATGCTGGAAGCAGCTGGCACTCCGAGGAGGTCGCACATGGCTACGCAACCGACAGCCGTTGAGCAATGGACGCGTCGCGCGTTGGTCGGCTCCCTGTTCGCCGTCGGTGCGGTGGGCCTGCTCGGCTGCGGCGCTCCGAGCACCGGCAGCGACCAGTCGAGCGTCGATGATGGTGAAGACCCGTTGGGCGGTGACCCAACGGACGAGTCCACGCCGGGCTTCGAAATCGCCGTAGGAGATTACTCGGCCACCGTGGCCGATGGCTGGAAGAGCGTCGACGACGGCAAGGGGGGTGTGGTGGTGACCAGCGGGGCGAACCGGCTGACGGTGGCAAGCGTCACCATCCCGAAGACCGCTTTGGCTGTCGATGAGATCGCAGACCTCGCTCGGAGCCATGCCGACGGGTTCAATGGGACGTTCGCCGAGCCGGTCGATCGATCCTCTGCTGACGTCAAGCGGGCCAGTGTGGCCGGAACCGGGAAGTTCGGGGGGGCCGCCGCACGACTGTTGTGCGAACTGTGGATCGACGCGACCGGTTTTGCCCTCCTGACGACCCGCATCCTCACCGCGAAACCCGACTCTGCGATCTCAGAACAGGCGCAGGAGATGGTGGATGAGTTGAGCGTGGACTTCTGACCCTTGCGGGTCGGTGCCCTGGCGTCTTCTGCCATGCTGGGAGCCACCAGGCACCCCGAGGAGGACGCCCGTGACCCAGCCGCCCGTCCGGTACGAGAACTATCCGCCGGACGACACTGCGACCCCGGCCGGCTCGCCTGACGAGCACACCCCGGTCGTCCGGCCCTACGTCCCTGCGACGATCCCGCTCCCGCCCACGAGTGGAGGGACCAGTCGCCGGACCGTGGTGGGTCTGGTGATCGGCATTCCGGTCGCGGGGATCATCCTCGGCGCCATGGCCATGAACAGCAACGCCAGGAACGGCTCCGGCACCGGTTTCGACAACCAGGACAACACCGACAACCCGGACAACTCCGACGACCCGTACGGCACTGGCGACCCCGGTTCGTTCGACGAGGAATTCTCCGTCGGCAGCTACTCGTCGACCGCTCCGGCCGGCTGGACCGTGCACGACGACGGCAGTGGCACTGTCGAGGTGACCAACGGGGCGAACCGGCTGACCGCTGTCAGCATCGACACCGCGACCTCCACCCTCGCCGTCGAGGAGATTGCCCACCTGGCCAAGCGCCACTACGCAGGCTTCACCGGCAAGATCGGCGACCCTGTCGACCGCTCTTCTGCAGAGCTCCAGCACGCCACGATGGACGGCACTGGCAAGTTCCAGGGGAAGGCCGCCCGCCTGATGGTTGAGCTCTGGATCGACGAGGAGGGCAGCGGGCTCCTCGTGGCCCGGGTCCTCACGGCCAAGGTGGCGTCGGTCATCTCGGCCGAAGCGCAGGAAATGCTTGAGGATTTGAGTGGGGATTTCTGATGCTGGTCGGGCTTACCGGCGGAATCGGATCAGGCAAATCCCTTGTAGCTGAATTGCTTGCCGCCCACGGCGCAACGATCATCGACGCCGACGTTCTCGCCCGAGAAGTTGTAGCCGCAGGGACCCCTGGCCTCGCTGCGGTTAGCGAGCGTTTCGGTGAAAGCGTGCAGCGCGAAGACGGCTCGCTCGATCGCGGCGCCCTGGGCAGGATTGTCTTCGGCGACCCGGTCGCCCGGCGCGACCTGGAGGCGATCATCCACCCCGCCGTCCGTGCAAGGGCTGCGGCGCTCTCGGCCGCAGCGCCGCGCGGTGCGGTGGTCGTCCAGGTCATCCCGTTGCTGGTGGAGACCGGTCAGCAGGACAACTTCGACCAGATCGTCGTCCTCGATGTCGACCCGGAGGTCCAACTGTCCCGGATCATGCTGCGCGACGGGCTGGACGAGGCGGAGGCGCAGGCGCGGGTGCGTGCGCAGGTCACCCGGGAGGCACGACGTGCTGCGGCCGATGTGGTGCTGCACAACAATGGGACGACCGAGGACCTGGCCGCAGCCGTCGACCGTTTATGGGCCGAATGGAAAAGCGCAGGCGTGTAGCCGGAAACATCCGTCGGCCAGGTCTGGACTTCGGCGACCCGGTCGCCCCTATGCTGTGCCCAACGGCAACGCAGGAGGCCTTTCATGCATTGTTCACGCTGCCAATCCCCGGTTCCCGAGGTTGCGCATTTCTGTCACCGCTGTGGTCAGGACCTGGTGTCCGGCGACGAACGTGGCCGCCGCCGCTTCGCCGTCCGGCCCGATGAGCCGGTCGCGTCCTTCGCCCTGATCAGTTCGATCATGCCGCGAGAGGCCGGACGCCACCCGCAGACCTACCGGACCGCCTTCAGCATCACCCTTGTGGTTGCCCTCGTTGCGGCGATCTTCGGTGCGATGCCGATCGCTGTCCTGATCGCGGCGTTCGCGATCCCGATCGTGTACATCACCTACCTCTACGACGTGAACCTGTGGGAGGACGCTCCGCTGGCCGTCACCGGGCTGGCCTTCGGGCTGACCGGCCTTGTCGCAGCCCTGTTCACCGCGCTGTGGACCGGGCTGCTGCCGTTGACGACAACGTTGCGCGGGCCCGACGGCGACCTGTTGGGCGGGCCCCGGTGGGGAACGTTCCTGATCCTCGCGATCCTTGTGCCGGTTGTCGGTGAGGCGATCCGGCAGGTCGGGCCGGTGCTCCTTGCCAGCCGTCCGGCGTTCGACGACCTCATGGACGGCGTCACCTTCGGCGTGGTCAGCGGCGTGGCCTACGCCTGCTTCGACACCTTGGTCCGCCATTGGGCGCTTCTGACCGGCGGCCTCGTTGCGCCGCAACCGGCGCAGTTCGCCTCCCTTGTGTTCCTCGAGGGCTTCGTGAAGCCGCTGGTGATGGGTACGGCCACCGGCCTCGCTGTGGCCGAGTTCTCCGGGCTGGGCAAGGGCTACGACGGGTTCACGCCGCGCTACTTCGGCGGCGTCGGCCTTGCTATCGGGACAAACGTCCTCTACGCGACCGGCATCTACCTGCTCGGCTATGTCGGCAGCCCGAACGTCGCCCTGCCCCTGCAGGTGATGTGGGGCCTCCTGATCCTCGGTGGACTGATCATCCGGCTGCGGACGGTGTTGCAGACCGGCCTGATGGAAGGCGCACTCGAGGCGGCAGCCAAGGCTGAGCAGCCCGTCGATGCAGAACAGGGCTTCTGCGTGCGTTGCGAGATGCCGCTGCTGCCCGGCTCCGCCTTCTGCAGCGCGTGCGGCGTCTCCATGCGTGCGCGCGCCAAGGCGCCGGTGCTGGCGGCTGCCGCCGCGACGCCCACGGCCGTTGGTGACGCGCCACCTCCGGAACCCGATGAGGGGCAGACGGTCGTGCCTGTGGACGAGTCGGACGTGGAGGAGGAGAAATGACCCAGACGCCACCCAACGGCCCGCAGGTTCCAGGCGGCCAGCCACAGGTCCCGCAGCAGCCTCCCGTTCCCCCGCAGCCGGCTCAGGGCGCCCCGCAGGGCTATCCGCAGCAGCCGCAGGCACCCCAGCAGCCCTACCCCGGCCAGGGGCTCGGCCAGCAGCCGGCGGGCTACCCACAGCAACCCGCGCAGCAGCCCTATCCGCAGCAGCCGTCCCAGCCCTACCCGCAGCAGCCCTATCAGGGCCAGCAGCCCTATCAGGGTCAGCAGCCCTATCAGGGTCAGCAGCCCTACCAGGGCCAGCAGGCGTATCGGCCGCAAGGAGCAGCGACCGGTGGTTACCCTGGCCAGCCAACCCCGCCGCCCTCCGGACGCGCGTCGTCGTCGAAGATCCTGATGATCGTGATCGGTGCCGTGGCCCTGCTGGTCGTCGCCGGCGGCGTCCTGCTGATGATGTCCAACCGGTCGACCCCGACGGTCGACCCGGTGAGGCCGTCTCCCGGGCCGGTTCCGACCGCAACGGCGAGCGCACCCCCCACGACTGTGCCAACCGATACGACCGATCCCACCACGGCTCCGACGACGACCACAGCTCCGACGACGGAGCCGACGACCCCGTCCAACGGGCTGATCGACCTGGGCAACGGTGTGATGTTCCTGCCCGCGGAGGGCTGGGAAGTCCAGGAGCAGGCGGCCGGGGCCGTGTCGGTGAGCGACGGCAAGGCCGTGGTCGTGACGAGGGTCGTCCAGCAGAAGAAGAACACGAATCCGGGTCAGCTCTGCGACGCCTTCAACCGGCAGGTGCTGGCCGAGGCGCCCGGGGCGAAGTTCGGTGAGCCGAAGGACCAGGAGGTCTCGCTGAAGAACCTGGGCCTTGCCAGCTGCCCTGCCGCCTACGTGTCCAGCTCGAACGGCAAGAGCCAGCAGATGCTGGTGGTCACCTTTGCCGCCGTGCGGACCACCGACGGGCTCTCCACGCTCACGACGATGCTCTTCACCAAGGACACCCCGGACGCCACATTCAACGACATCGACCAGATGCTGGGAGTGGTGCTCACCACGCAGTCCGCAGGCTGAGGCTACGCGACGGCCCGGAGCTCCCGGGTCGTCGCCGAGCTGCACCGGCGGACAGGCTGTCGGAGGCTCGGCCTATGCTCGTCCTCGTGCGACCAGTGACCGATGTGCAGCGCAAGCTCGCCCCCTTCAAGGTGGTGGCCGATTTCGAACCCGCCGGCGACCAGCCGGCCGCGATCGCCGAGCTCGAACGGCGCATCAACGCCGGCGAGCAGGACGTCGTGCTGCTCGGCGCCACCGGCACCGGCAAGACAGCCACCATCGCCTGGCTGGCCGAGCGGGTGCAGCGGCCGATGCTGGTGATGCAGCCCAACAAGACGCTGGCCGCGCAGTTCGCCAACGAGCTGCGGCAGTTCTTCCCTGACAATGCCGTCGAGTACTTCGTCTCCTACTACGACTACTACCAGCCCGAGGCGTACGTCCCGCAGACCGACACCTACATCGAGAAGGACTCCTCGCTCAACGAGGAGGTCGAGCGCCTGCGCCACTCGGCCACCAACTCCCTCTTGACCAGGCGTGACGTGATCGTCGTCGCCACCGTGTCCGCCATCTACGGCCTGGGCACGCCGCAGGAGTACGTCGACCGGATGGTCCGCCTGCGCACCGGCGACGTGATGGACCGTGACGGCCTCCTGCGACGGCTGGTGGACATCCAGTACGTCCGCAACGACCTTGCAGCCACCCGGGGCACGTTCCGGGTGCGGGGGGACACCATAGAGGTGTTCCCGATGTACGAGGAGCACGCTGTGCGCGTGGAGTTCTTCGGTGACGAGGTCGAGGCTCTCTCCACACTGCATCCCCTCACCGGTGAGGTGCTCAGCACCGACACCGAGGTGTACGTGTTCCCCGCCTCGCACTACGTTGCCGGCCCTGAGCGGATGGAGCGGGCGATCGGCGAGATCGAGATCGAACTGGCCATCCGCCTGGCCGAACTCGAGGCCAACGGGCAGCTGCTCGAGGCCCAGCGGCTCCGGATGCGCACCGGCTACGACATCGAGATGATGCGCCAGATCGGCACCTGCTCCGGCATCGAGAACTACTCCCGGCACATCGACGGCCGCAACCAGGGAAGTGCGCCGAACTGCCTGCTCGACTACTTCCCCGAGGACTTCCTGCTGGTGATCGACGAGTCCCACGTCTCGGTCCCGCAGATCGGCGGCATGTACGAGGGAGACATGTCCCGCAAGCGCACCTTGGTGGAGCACGGCTTCCGGCTGCCGTCGGCGATGGACAACCGGCCGCTGCGGTGGGAGGAGTTCGTCGACCGGATCGGCCAGACCATCTACCTGTCCGCCACCCCCGGTCCGTACGAGATGGCCAAGTCGGACGGCTTCGTGGAGCAGCTGATCCGGCCCACCGGACTCGTCGACCCCGAGATCGTGCTCAAGCCCACCAAGGGCCAGATCGACGACCTGATGGCCGAGATTCGGCTGCGCACCGAGCGGAACGAGCGCGTGCTGGTCACCACCCTGACCAAGAAGATGTCGGAGGACCTCACCGACTACCTGATGGAGAACGGGGTCCGCACGCGGTACCTCCATTCGGAGGTGGACACGCTGCGCCGCATCGAACTCCTGCGGGAACTCCGGCTCGGCACCTACGACGTGCTGGTGGGCATCAACCTGCTGCGTGAGGGTCTTGACCTGCCAGAGGTCAGCCTGGTGTCGATCCTCGACGCCGACAAGGAGGGCTTCCTGCGCAGTGCCCGGTCGCTGATCCAGACCATCGGCCGCGCCGCCCGCAACGTGGCCGGCCAGGTGCACATGTACGCAGACAAGATCACGCCGTCGATGGAATTGGCGATCGACGAAACCAACCGGCGCCGTGCCAAGCAGGTGGCCTACAACACCGAGCGTGGACTCGACCCGCAACCGCTGCGCAAGAAGATCGCCGACCTCACCGACCTGTTGTCCCGCGAGGACGCCGACACCGCAGGGCTGGTCAGTCGGGCAGGTGGACGACGCCAGACAAGCCCGGTGCCACTGTCCTCCGAACGCAACCGCGACCTCGGTGCGATGCCGTCCAGCGAACTGGCCGGGTTGATCAGCGAACTCAGTGACCAGATGCACTCCGCTGCCGCAGACCTGCAGTTCGAACTCGCCGCGCGCCTGCGTGACGAGATCGCCGACCTGAAGAAGTCGCTGCGACAGATGCTGGAGGCGACCCGCTGACCGGGGCGGCCATCCGCGTTGGCCAGGGACGGCCACTCCTGAGACAATCGCATCCTGCCTTCTGCGGCCGCCCGGCCCGAAGAACCCCACACTGGAGACTGTCTGCATGCACGTGACGATCGAGGTGTGGCTGATCACCATCGCCCTCATGGCTGTGGTGTTCGTGGTCGACCTGCTCGTGCTCGGGCGGCGCCCCCACGAGCCCTCGATGCGGGAGGCCGGGATCGCCATCGGCGTCTTCTCAGGGCTGGCCGTGCTGTTCGGGCTCAGCATCTGGTACCTCGCCGGGCCGCGTTACGCGGGGGAGTTCTTCGCCGGCTGGCTCACCGAGTACAGCCTGAGCGTCGACAACCTGTTCATCTTCGTCATCATCATGGCCAACCTGCGGGTACCCCGGAAGCTGCAGCAGTTTGCCCTGATGTTCGGCATCATCCTTGCCTTGGTGTTTCGGGGCATCTTCATCGCCCTCGGCGCAGCGGCCATCGAGCGCTTCAGCTGGATCTTCTTCGTCTTCGGTGCCTTCCTGATCTACACGGCGGTGCGGTTGTACCTCGACTACCGGGAGCCCGACGACGAGGAAGAAGCCATAGAGAACGCGGTGATGCGCTGGGTGCGGCGCACCTTCCCGTCCACCGAGGACTTCGAGGGGACGAAGCTCGTCGTCAAGGTCGATGGGAAGCGCCTGATCACCCCCATGCTGTTCGTGGTCGTCGCGCTCGGCACCACCGATCTGCTGTTCGCCCTTGACTCGATCCCGGCGATCTATGGCCTCACCCAGGAGCCGTACCTGGTCTTCACCGCCAACGTGTTCGCGTTGATGGGCCTGCGCCAGCTGTACTTCCTGATCGGAGGACTGCTGCAGCGACTGGTCTACCTGTCGGTCGGGCTCTCGGTCATCCTGGCGTTCATCGGGGTGAAGCTTGTGCTGCACGCCCTGCACGAGTACCAGGTGGATGAACGACTCGGCTTCAACGGCGAGATCCCGATCTGGCTCTCCCTGCTGGTGATCCTCGGCACGCTGGCCATCACGACGGTGGCGAGCCTCCTGAAGTCCCGCCGCGAAGCGGCTTAGGACAGCAGCGGGGGCTGCAGCCCCTCGGCACCGGCGACGTCGGACGCCGGCAGGCGACCACTGAGCCACGCCCAGAGTCGGGCATCGCTGCCGCTGACGGTGCGCACATCGCCACCCCTGCCGAGTTCTGCCACCAGCGAATCCGCTTCCAGCCGTAGCGAGGGCAGGTCGGCGTCGGCGAGCAGGTCGAGCACCCAGCGCAGCAGCCACGCCGCCGCAGCAGGGTCGACGGCGTCCGGGCCGAACTCGCAATCCAGGTCGATGTGGTGGATGCAAACCTCGTGCAGCCGGGCAAGCGGAATCACCGCCAGCGGCCAGTCCTTGCCGCGCAGGCGCACTGGCGCGTCCCAGTGCGTGAGCCGCTCGATCGTCTTTTGCAGGGCACCGGCAGTCGTGTCCAGGTCGATCTGGAGCTCCAGGCCTCCTCGGTCCGCCCCGCGCTCCAGTTCGGCCAGCCGCTCCGCCCTTGACGGCGCGATCGGCTGCGGCAGGCCCGCGTCCACAGCCTCTGCGATGAGTCGAAGGTGTTCGGCGTTCCGGGCCAGATGGGTCGCCAGGTGCGCGCGGGACCAGCCCGGCAACGGGCTCGGCTCGTGCCATTCCTCATCGCTGATGCCGATGGTGTATCCCAGCAGTCGCTGGGTGGCCTCCGGCTTCCACCGGTGCAAGTCCTCCACCGGCACAGATCCGGTGTACTGAGTCATGGGCACAACCTATGGCCACCCGGGCGTCGCGGGCCAGCAGCCCGCCACTGCCCGCTGCATTGTCGGTAGCACCATCTACCATGATCGGCGTGACTGACCGGCTGATCATCCGTGGGGCGCGCGAGCACAACCTGCGCAACATCAACCTCGACCTGCCCCGGGACGCTTTGATCGTGTTCACCGGGTTGTCAGGCTCGGGGAAGTCAAGCCTCGCCTTCGACACGATCTTCGCAGAGGGCCAACGGCGCTATGTGGAGAGCCTGTCCGCGTACGCACGACAGTTCCTCGGCCAGATGGACAAGCCGGACGTCGACTTCATCGAGGGGCTGTCCCCGGCAGTGTCGATCGACCAGAAGTCGACCAGCCGTAACCCGCGCTCCACGGTGGGCACGATCACCGAGATCTACGACTACCTGCGGCTGCTGTATGCACGCGCCGGGCGTCCGCACTGCCCCGAGTGCGGCGAGCCGATCAGCCGCCAATCCCCGCAGCAGATCGTCGACCGCCTGCTGGCGTTGCCAGAGGGCACCCGCTTCCAGGTGCTGGCCCCCGTTGTCCGTGGACGCAAGGGCGAGTACGTCGACCTGTTCCGCCAGCTGTCCGGGCAGGGCCTCGCCCGCGTCCGGGTGGACGGCGAGGTGCACCAGCTGCTCAACCCGCCGACGCTGGAGAAGCAGAAGAAGCACTCCATCGACGTGATCGTCGACCGGCTGGCCGCAAGGGCCGGCATCAAGCAACGGCTCACCGACTCGGTGGAGACGGCACTGGGACTGGCCGGGGGGGTGGTGTCGATCGACTTCGTCGACCTGCCCGAGAACGACCCGAAGCGCGAACGCCGCTACTCCGAGCGCCTGGCGTGCCCCAACGACCACGACATCTCGGTGGAAGAGCTGGAGCCGCGGCAGTTCTCGTTCAACGGCCCGTGGGGCGCGTGTCCGGCCTGCTCCGGCATCGGCACGCGCATGGAGGTGGACGTCGACCTGGTCGTCCCGGACCCCTCCCGCAGCCTCTCCGACGGCGCGATCTCGGTCTGGCAGACCCCCTACCTTGCCAGCTACTTCCAGAACCTGTTCGTCGCACTCGGCGAGCAGGAGGGATTCTCCGTCGACACCTCCTGGGATGCGTTGTCGAGCAAGGCCCAGGGCGTGCTGCTGATGGGACTGCCGCACGCCATCACCGTGCACAGCAGGACCCGTCACGGCAGGGAGCACACGTACCGCGCCAAGTACGAGGGCGCTGTGCCCTACATCCGGCGCAGGCACGCAGAGGCCGAGTCCGACAACGCCCGTGAGCGCTACGCCGGCTACATGCGCGAGGTGCCCTGCCTCACCTGCAACGGTGCCCGGTTGAAGCCCAGTTCGCTCGCCGTAACCGTGAGCGGGAAGAACATCGCAGAGGTCTCGGCGATGTCGATCGACGACGTGTCCGGCTTCATGCGCAACCTCGAGCTCACCGAACGCGAGGCCCAGATCGCCGAGCGGGTGGTGAAGGAGGTCAACGAGCGTCTCCGGTTCCTGCTCGACGTCGGACTGGACTACCTGTCGCTGTCCCGTCCGTCCGGCAGCCTTTCCGGTGGCGAGGCGCAACGCATCCGCCTGGCCACGCAGATCGGCTCCGGTCTCGTCGGCGTTCTCTACGTGCTGGATGAGCCGTCCATCGGCCTGCACCAGCGTGACAACCGCCGGTTGATCGACACCCTGCTGCGGCTCCGCGCGCTCGGCAACACCCTTATCGTCGTCGAGCACGACGAGGACACGATCCGCACGGCCGACTGGGCAGTCGACATCGGGCCGGGCGCCGGCGAGCACGGCGGCGAGGTCCTGGTGTCGGGCCCCGTCAGCGAGCTGCTCAACCACCCGACGTCGCTCACCGGCGCATACCTGTCCGGGCGCCGGACGATCCCGATGCCAACGTCGCGCCGCTCCGGCTCCGGCAAGGACCTCGTCGTGCACGACGCCACCGAGCACAACCTGCGCAACGTGACCGTCTCGTTCCCGCTGGGCAAGCTGATCTCCGTCACCGGCGTGTCCGGCTCGGGTAAGTCCTCGCTGGTCAACAGCATCCTGTACACCGCGCTGGCCAAGAAGCTTTACAACGCCCGCACGGTGCCGGGGCGGCACCGTTCGATCACCGGGGTCGAGCACATCGACAAGAGCATCCACGTCGACCAGTCACCGATCGGCCGCACGCCCCGCTCCAACCCCGCCACCTACACCGGGGTGTTCGACAACATCCGCAAGCTGTTCGCTGACACGCCAGAGGCGAAGGTTCGTGGCTACCAGCCCGGCCGGTTCTCTTTCAACATCAAGGGTGGGCGCTGTGAGAACTGCGCCGGCGACGGCACCATCAAGATCGAGATGAACTTCCTGCCCGACGTCTACGTGCCCTGCGAGGTCTGCCACGGCGCCCGGTACAACCGGGAGACGCTCGAGGTGCACTACAAGGGCAAGACGATTGCTGAGGTGCTGAACATGCCGATCGAGGAGGCGGCGGAGTTCTTCGCAGCGATCCCCGCGATCGCGCGCCACATGAGGACGCTTGTCGAGGTGGGTCTGGGCTACGTCCGGCTGGGACAGCCGGCGACCACGTTGTCGGGTGGCGAGGCGCAGCGGGTCAAGCTGGCTTCCGAACTGCAGAAGCGGTCCACCGGCCGGACCATCTACGTGCTGGACGAGCCGACCACTGGGCTGCACTTCGAGGACATCCGCAAGCTGCTCGGGGTGTTGCAGTCCCTGGTGGAGAAGGGCAACACCGTGATCGTGATCGAACACAACCTCGACGTGATCAAGGCGTCGGACTGGGTGATCGACCTCGGTCCCGAGGGTGGGTCACGCGGTGGGCTGGTGATCGCGGAGGGCACGCCGGAGGCGGTCGCGGACAATGCCGCCTCCTACACCGGGGCCTTCCTCAAGCCGATCCTCGCGGGCCGGCGGGTGCCGGTGGCAGGCGAGGAGCCGACCCTTCTGGCCGAGGTGGGCTGAGCTTCCGCTCAGCTGATCGTCAGGGTGTCTCCCTCGACCTTCACGGTTGCCTTGGTGAGGGCCTTCTGTGCGGGACCGGTGAGCACTGAGCCGTCGGCGAGGGAATAGGTGCTGCCGTGCCGTCCGCAGACGATGGCTGCGTCGGTCACCTGCTGCACAGGCAGGTTCTGGTGGGTGCACAGGTAGCCGAAGGCCTCGTAGGTGCCTGCCTTCGGCTGCGTGACGACGAACTGGCCGACAATCGTGCCGCTGCCCACGGGAACCTCGGACGCCTTGATGGTGGTGGCGCCGCTGCCGCCGAAGGCCGACGTGGAGGCTGAGCCGGAAGCGGCTGCGCACCCGCCGAGACAGAGCGTGACTGCGGCAAGGCCGGCCGAGTTGAGTACGACGCGGCGGGACGGAACGGGATGAGCAGTCATCGGGCCTCCTTGGTTGGTGCTCGAATGGTAGAACCTTCAATCAGCCCACGGCTGTGTTTGCGCTGTGAATCCGGGCAGGTGGCACAGCCACTGCCGCCGGGTCCGCCTGCGGGGCTAACATGCCGCCACAGGTCCGAGCAGGGGGAGTGATGGCCGAGCAGCAGCCACCGGCACCGCAACCGCCGGCGTCCGAACCTCCGGCCCTGGAGCGCAAGGACTGGCTGGGCGCAGGCGGCTCGGTGCTGGCGATCGCGCTGTCGGTCCTCGGCATGAACAAAGGAACCCGTTTTCCGCGGGTGGGCCGTTGCGCTGATGCTGCTCGCCGCGGCAACCGGGATCGCGGCGATCGTGGTGAGCAGGTACCGCCGGGTGACCACGTCCGCTGCCATCGTGCTGGTGGTGGCCTCGGTCGCGATCCTCACCCTCGCCCCCGAGCCGGTGCCGCCGCAGCCCGCACCCACACCGACGCCCGGGCCGCAACTGACCCTCAGCCAGGTGGGAGTTGTCGCACCCGACGGCACCGGCTCGCTGGCGACCCTCGATGTGACCGTCCGCAACGACGGTGACCGGGTCGCCGTGCTCACCGGAGTCGATCTCACCATCGACGACTTCGGGTTCCTGCCAGCCTGCATCTTCGGCAGCAATCTCGAGATCAGCGGCACCTACCAGGCAAGCCTCCCGGACAATCCGTTGCCCGGGACGGTGGTGCGGGTGACATTGCACCAGCAGGTCGAGGCGGGCGGCGTCGACCGGTTCACGATCGCATTGAAGGCTCCCTCCGGCCACGCCGGTACCCAGTCCGGCTCCATCGGCTCGTTCGTCTACCTGCTGCGGTTGTCTGTGGTCCAGGACGCTGCCGGTCCCGCGGTCGCGGCCGGCCAGGTGCTGGTGGACGCAGGAAGAGCCCTTGACGCCAACGGCACGTTCTACTTCGCGGCCGACCGGGACGCGACTGCCGCCGATGCCGGCACCGGCGGCGTGTGCGGCGGGGAGGGGGAGTGCGTCCGGCAGCAGGTCACGTGCTGGAACGCCAACCGCTCCACCCTGCTGCCCCTGCTGGCCGTTCCCGCCACACGGTCGGACGGCGGGGACGCGGCTGCGTCTGCATTCGGACGGTGACGGGAACGCTTCGGGGAGGGGCAACCGGCGGGCACCGTCGGCAGCGATGCCTATGCTGGCTCGGGTGAGGAGAGGACGCGGCCATGGCTGACCCGGCGAGCTATCGGCCGGCCACGGGCACCATCCCCACCGGCCCCGGCGTCTACCGGTTCAGCGACCGCGAGGGCGGTGTGATCTACGTCGGCAAGGCGATCAACCTGCGTCAGCGGCTCAACTCCTACTTCGCCGACCCGGCAGCCCTGCACTTCCGCACCCAGACGATGGTGCGCACCGCAGCCAAGGTGGAGTGGACCCTCGTCCGCAACGAGCTGGAGGCCCTCCAGCTCGAATACACCTGGATCAAGCAGTACGACCCGCGCTTCAACGTGAAGTACCGCGACGACAAGTCCTACCCATGGGTGGCGATCACGTGGGAGGAGGAGTTCCCGCGCGTCTTCGTCGGTCGCGGCAGCAAGCGCAAGGGCAACCGCTACTTCGGCCCCTACGCCCAAGCCTGGGCGATCCGCGACACGATCGACTCGTTGCTGCGCGTGTTCCCGATGCGCTCCTGCACCAAGGGTGTCTTCAACAGCGCTCGCGCCTCCGGCCGCCCCTGCCTGATGGGCTACATCGGCAAGTGCTCCGCACCCTGCGTCGGCCGGATCGACCCTGGGCCCCACCGTGAGCTGGTTCAGGACGTGTGCGACTTCCTTGCCGGGCGCACCGGCGCCCTCGTCCGCCGCCTCGAGAGCCAGATGTCGCAGGCCTCCATAAACCAGGAGTACGAACGGGCAGCCGTGGTGCGCGACCAGCTGTCCGCCCTGCGCCAGGCGACCGAGCGCAACGCCATCGTGCTGGGCGACGGCACCGACGCCGACGTGGTCGCGCTGGCGGAGGACCCGCTGGAGGTCGCTGTCCAGGTCTTCCACGTGCGCGACGGACGGATCCGCGGTGAGCGGGGCTGGGTGGCCGAACGCAGCGACGATGGCGACACGGGCCAACTGCTGGAGCAGTTCCTGCTGCAGCTCTATGCGGAGGACGAGCAGGCGATCCCACCCGAGGTTCTGCTGCCGGCGCTCCCGGCAACGGCCGAACTGCTCGGGCAGCTGCTCACCGAGCAGCGTGGTTCCCGGGTCCGGTTACGGGTGCCCCAGCGCGGCGACAAGGCCTCGCTGCTGCAAACCGCCGCCCGGAACGCCGCCGACTCCCTTGCCATGCACAAGGTGCGGCGGGCCAGCGACCTCTCCACCCGCAACCTCGCCCTCGAGGAACTGCAGCAGGCGCTCGACCTGCCCACGGCCCCATTGCGGATCGAGTGCTACGACATCTCCCACACCATGGGCACGGAGGTGGTGGCCTCGATGGTGGTGTTCGAGGACGGCTTGCCGCGCAAGAGCGAGTACCGCCGGTTCATCATCAAGACCGTCGAGGGCAGCAACGACGTCGGGGCCATGCGTGAGGTGATCACCCGCCGCTTCACCCGCCTCCTGGAGGAGCGGCTGCAGGCCGAGTCGGCGGGGGAGGGACCCCTGCTGGTCGACCCGACCACCGGCGTGCCGCGCAAGTTCGCCTACATCCCCTCGCTGGTCGTCGTGGACGGCGGCGCCCCCCAGGTCGCGGCCGCGGAGCGTGCGCTCGCCGACCTGGGAGTTGTGGACGTCGCCCTGTGCGGCCTTGCGAAGCGACTGGAGGAAGTGTGGCTACCGGGGGAGGAGTTCCCGCTGATCCTGCCGCGTGCCAGCGAGGGCCTCTACCTGCTGCAGCGGGTGCGGGACGAGGCCCACCGGTTCGCGATCACCCATCACCGCAGTCGGCGCAGCGCCTCCATGGTCGAGTCGCTGCTCGACGATGTGCCCGGGCTGGGCGAGATCCGCCGCAAGGCGCTGCTGAAGTACTTCGGCTCGCTGCGCAAGCTGCGGGCGGCCACCGTCGAGCAGATCGCGGAGGTTCCCGGTATCGGTCCACGCACTGCGCTTGCGGTCAAGGAAGCGCTCGCCGGGCAGGAGGCGCCGGTATCGGTCAACCTGACCACCGGCGAGGTTCTCGAGGACTGAGCCGCTAGAGGGCGAATAATGGAGCCCATGAACGACAAGCCTGTGCCGGTCCGGCTCCTGGTCATCACCGGGTTGTCCGGCGCGGGCCGACGGACCGCCGGCCACACGCTGGAGGACCTCGGCTGGTTCGTGGTCGACAATCTGCCGCCGAGCCTGCTGCCAGAGCTGATCGAGACCAGCCGGCAGCGGCAGTTCAACCGGGTGGCGGTCGTGCTGGACGTCCGGACGCGCTCCGAGTTCGCGCAGATCCCCACGGCGTTCGCCGACCTCGGCCAGGCCGGCGTGGTGCCACAGATCCTGTTCCTTGACGCCAGTGACGAGGCGATCGTGCGCCGGCAGGAGTCGGTGCGCCGCCCGCTGCCGCTGCAGGGCTCCGGCGGCCTGCTGGACGGCATCCAGAAGGAACGCCAGATGCTGGCCGGCATCCGCGCCAGCGCCGACCTGGTGATCGACACCTCGTCCATCAACGTGCACGAGCTGGCCGCTCGCGTGACGCAGACCTACGGCGGTGGCGACGACCTCATACTCCAGCTCACCCTGATGTCGTTTGGCTTCAAGAACGGCATCCCGATGGACGCAGACATGGTGTTCGACATGCGCTTCCTGCCCAATCCGCACTGGGTGCCGGCGCTGCGCCCGCAGAGTGGCCTGGCCCAGCCGGTCGCTGCCTACGTGCTCGGCCAGGCCGACGCGGAGCCGTTCCTTCAGCACGCGCTCGCGCTGGTGGAACTGATCACGCCCGGCTACATCCGTGAGGGCAAGCGCAACGCAACGATCGCGATCGGCTGCACAGGCGGCAAGCACCGTTCCACGGCGATCGTCGAGGAGCTGGCCCGGCGCCTGCGGGAGCGCGGAGTGACCACCGACGTCGTGCATCGGGACCTGGGCAAGGAGTGAGCGTGAGCGCTTTCGCCCAGCCGCCATCCGTCGTTGCGTTCGGCGGCGGACACGGCCTTGCGGCCAGCCTCAGCGCGCTGCGCCAACTCACGCACCGGCTCACTGCCGTGGTGACCGTCGCCGACGACGGTGGTTCCTCGGGCCGCCTCCGCGCCGAGTTCCCGATCCTGCCGCCCGGCGACCTCCGGATGGCGCTGGCGGCACTCTGCGGCGATGACGAGGTGGGACGCGCGTGGGCGGAGGTGATGCAGTCCCGGTTCCCCGGCGACGGCCCGCTTGGCGGCCACAGCATCGGCAACCTGCTGATCGCAGGGCTGTGGCAGCAGCTGTCCGATCCGGTGGCCGGGCTGGACATGGTGGGCGCCATGCTGCACGTGGAGGGCCGCGTTCTGCCGATGGCTGCGGTGCCCCTGGTGATCGAGGCAGACCTGATCGGGGCCGACCCGGGCTCACCCGACGAGGTCCGGACGGTCGTCGGCCAGGAGGCCGTCGCGCTCGCCACCGGCGATATCAGGGGCATCCGGCTCGACCCGGCCGACCCGCCGGCCGTGCCCGCGGCCCTGCAGGCCGTCCGGGACGCCGATTACCTGGTTCTCGGGCCGGGATCCTGGTACTCCTCGGTGATCCCGCACCTGCTGGTGCCCGAACTGGCGCGGGCCATCTGCACAGCGCGCGGCAAGCGCATCCTCACCCTCAACCTCACCCCAACAGCGGACGAGACCCCCGCCTACACCGCTGTCCGCCACCTCGAGGTGATCGCAGAGCACGCTCCCGCCCTCCGGCTGGACGCTGTTGTCGCCGATCCGTCCTTCGCCGCCGGCGACCAGCATCTGGCCGCATATGTGGCCTCACTGGGGGCGAAGCTCGTCGTCGCCCCTGTCCGCATGCGGGACGGGACGCCGCGGCACGACCCCCACCTGCTGGCGTCGGTGTATGCCGGGATCATGGGTCTGTAGTCTTACCCCACCCGCGCGCCCGCAGTTCCGAAAGGCAGTACCGCAGAAGATGGCAATGACCCAGCAGGTGAAGTCCGAGCTGGCCACCCTGGAGGTGGCGAAGCCTGAGCTCCGCAAGGCCGAGGTGGCCGCCCTGCTCCGGTTCGCCAACGGGCTGCACATCGCCGGCGGGCGCATCGTCGTCGAGGCAGAACTCGACACCGGCGCAGCAGCCCGCAGGCTGCGGACGGCGATCGCCGAGCTGTTCGGGTTCACGTGCGAGTTCGTCGTCATCACCGGCAGCGGTCTGCGCAGGGGCACCCGATACGTCGTCCGCCTCATCCGCGACGGCGAGTCGCTGGCCCGCCAGACCGGTCTGATCGACCCGCGCGGTCGCCCCGTCCGCGGCCTGCCGATCCAGGTGGTCAGCGGTGGGGTCGACGTCTCGGTTGCAGCGTGGCGTGGCGCCTTCCTCGCCCACGGCTCCCTCACCGAGCCCGGACGGTCGATGGCCCTCGAGGTCACCTGCCCTGGCTCCGAAGCGGCGCTCGCCCTGGTCGGTGCAGCCCGTCGCTTGGGCATCTCGGCGAAGGCCCGCGAGGTGCGCGGCATCGACAGGGTCGTGATCCGAGACGGCGACGCCATCTCGGCGATGCTCACCCGGCTCGGCGCCCACGAGACCGTCCTTGCCTGGGAAGACCGCCGGATGCGCCGCGAGGTGCGCGCTTCCGCCAACCGCCTGGCCAACTTCGACGACGCCAACCTGCGCCGCTCTGCGCGGGCAGCCGTCGCAGCGGGGGCACGGGTCAAGCGGGCACTCGAGATCCTCGGCGAGGACATCCCCGACCACCTTCTGGAGGCCGGAAGGCTGCGCCTTGAGCACAAGCAGGCGAGTCTTGAGGAGCTTGGCCAGCTGCACGTGCCGCCGCTGACGAAGGATGCCGTCGCCGGCCGGATCCGCCGGCTGCTGGCGACGGCCGACAAGCGCGCCTCCGAGCTCGGGCTCCCCAACACTGAGGCCGGCCTGAGCCCCGAAATGCTCGACGATCGTGATTGATCTGCACGGTCGTCCGATCCGGATGCACGGCTGACCGGCCGCATCCTTAACCGCTAGGGTGGTCTCGAACACACGGCCGGGGTCAATCCCGCCGCGGTACACCGTTTGAATAGGAGACCCTCAGAACATGACCGTCAAGGTTGGCATCAACGGCTTCGGCCGGATCGGCCGTAACTACTTCCGCGCTCTGGTGGCTTCGGGCGCCGATCTCGACGTGGTCGCGGTCAACGACCTCACCGACAACAAGAGCCTCGCGCAGCTGCTGAAGTACGACTCGATCCTGGGTCGTTTCCCCGGCACCGTGACCTCAGACGAGACCGCCCTCTACGTCAATGGCAAGGAGATCAAGGCGTTCGCGGAGCGCGACCCCGCCAACCTGCCGTGGGGCGAGTTGGGCGTCGACATCGTGATCGAGTCCACCGGCTTCTTCACCGACGCTGTCAAGGCCAAGGCCCACATCGACGCCGGCGCCAAGAAGGTCCTGATCTCCGCTCCCGCGAAGAACGAGGACATCACCATCGTCATGGGCGTCAACGACGGCCTGTACGACCCGGCTGCGCACCACATCATCTCCAACGCTTCGTGCACCACGAACTGCCTGGCCCCCCTGGCCAAGGCGCTGAATGACGGCATCGGCATCGTCAAGGGCCTGATGACCACCATCCACGCCTACACCCAGGACCAGAACCTGCAGGACGCGCCGCACTCCGACCCGCGTCGCGCCCGCGCCGCCGCCCTGAACATCGTCCCGACCACCACCGGCGCGGCCAAGGCCGTCGCCCTGGTGCTTCCGGAGCTCAAGGGCAAGCTCGACGGCTATGCGCTGCGCGTCCCGGTACCCACGGGCTCCGTGACCGACCTCACCTTCGAGGCCTCCCGTGAGACCACCGTCGATGAAATCAACGCGATCGTCAAGGCTGCAGCAGAGGGCCCGCTGAAGGGGATCCTCGAGTACAGCACCGACCCGATCGTGAGCAAGGACATCGAGGGCTACCCGCTGTCCAGCATCTTCGATGCGCCGCTGACCAAGGTCCTCGGCAACCAGGTGAAGGTCGTCGCGTGGTACGACAACGAGTGGGGCTACTCCAACCGGCTGGTCGACCTGACCGCGCTGGTCGGCTCCAAGCTCTGATCTGACCAACACAGGCATTTGGGCCGGCTCGCGTCTTACGGCGCGGGTCGGCCCGTTGCACGAACGCACCCAGCAAGAAGAAAGGCAAGACGTGAAGTCCGTATCCGACCTTGGTAACCTCCAGGGCTTGCGGGTTCTGATCCGCTGCGATTTCAATGTGCCGCTGGATGGCACCACCATCACCGACGATGGCCGCATCCGCGCAGCACTGCCGACACTCACCCAACTCAAGGACGCCGGCGCCAAGGTGGTCGTGATGGCCCACCTGGGACGCCCCAAGGGCACCGTGAAGCCCGAATTCTCGCTTGCGCCCGTCGCCGCCCGCCTCGGGGAGCTGCTTGGCGCGGAGATCAAGCTTGCCGGTGACGTCGTCGGCGCCGGCGCCACCGCAATCGTTGCGGCCCTGCTCGACGGCGAGATCGCCCTTCTGGAGAACGTGCGCTACGAGCCCGCGGAGGAATCCAAGGTGGACGCAGAGCGCGAGGAACTGGCCGCGAAGTATGCGGCCCTCGGGGACGTGTTCGTCTCCGACGGCTTCGGCGTCGTGCACCGCAAGCAGGCGTCCGTCTACGACGTGGCCAAGCTGTTGCCGAACGCTGCCGGATCGCTGGTCGCGAAGGAGGTCGCCGTCCTGAAGAAGCTCACCGAGCACGCCGTCAGCCCCTATGTCGTCGTCCTCGGCGGTGCGAAGGTGGCCGACAAGCTGGCCGTCATCGACAACCTGTTGAAGGTCGCAGACACCCTGATCATCGGCGGCGGAATGGCGTACACGTTCCTCAAGGGCAAGGGCTACGAGATCGGCGCGTCCCTGCTGGACGCGGGGAAGATCGACGCCTGTGCAGGGTACCTGGAGCAGGCGACCGCCGCCGGCAAGCAGATCCTGCTGCCGGTGGACGTCCGGGTCGTCGAGGCCTTCAACATCGGTGCCCGTACCTCGACCGAGGTGACCATCGTGGACGCCGACGCCATCCCTGCCGACCAGCAGGGGGCCGATATCGGCCCCAAGTCCGAGGCGCTGTTTGCGGACGCCATCCTGGGTGCTGCGACGATCTTCTGGAACGGCCCGATGGGCGTTGCCGAGATCCCGAGCCTCGCCGAGGGCACCGATGCGGTCGCCAAGGCGCTCGCTGCCTCCGAGGGCTTCTCCGTGGTCGGCGGCGGCGACTCCGCAGCTGCCGTCCGCAACCTCGGCTTTGCCGACGAGGCGTTCGGTCACATCTCGACCGGCGGCGGCGCGTCGCTGGAATACCTGGAGGGCAAAGTGCTCCCGGGTCTGGCTGTCCTTGAAGGAGAGAACTGATGTCACGCAAGCCGCTGATGGCTGGCAACTGGAAGATGAACCTCAACCACGTCGAGGCCACCGGCCTGGTGCAGAAGCTGGCGTGGACGCTGGTCGACGCCAAGTACGACGCTGAGAAGTCGGAGGCTGCGGTGATCGTGCCATTCACCGACATCCGCACTGTGCAGACGCTGGTCGAGGGTGACCGTCTTCCGCTGAAGTTCGGCGCCCAGGACGTCTCCATGCACGCCTCCGGCGCCTACACCGGTGAGGTTTCCGCCGACATGCTGGCCAAGTTGAACTGTGCCTACGTCGTGGTTGGTCACTCCGAGCGCCGCGAGTACCACGGCGAGTCCGACGCGCTGATCGGCGAGAAGGCCAAGGTGGTCTTCGAGGCCGGCATGACGCCGATCGTCTGCTGTGGCGAGGTGCTCGACATTCGCAAGGCGGGCACCCACGTCGCGTTCGTTCTCGACCAGGTGAAGGAGTGCCTCGAGGGGCTGACCCCCGAGCAGGTCGCTGCCATGGTGATCGCCTACGAGCCGGTCTGGGCGATCGGCACCGGTGAAGTCGCCACCCCGGAGGACGCGCAGGAGGTCTGTGGAGCGATCCGCGGCTACGTCAACGAGGCTTTCGGTGCCGATGCCGGCGCTGCCGTGCGCATCCAGTACGGCGGCTCGGTGAAGGCCAGCAACATCGTAGAGATCATGGCCAAGCCGGACGTCGACGGTGCCCTCGTCGGTGGCGCGAGCCTGAACGCCGACGAGTTCGCCAAGATCATCATGTTTTATGCGATTGCCTGACTGGGAACACGCACTGACGAGCGCCGGCCGGGACCAACCCGACCGGCGTTTCGTTGGTCCGGGGACTGGTGAGTTAAGATGCTCGGCGTGACTTTGTTGCCCCTCGCGATGACCTGGCCGATCATTACCCTTTCCGTGGTGTTGATCCTCACCAGCATCGTTCTGGCCCTTTTCATCCTTCTGCACAAGAGCCGTGGCGGTGGCATGTCCGACCTCTTCGGCGGCGGCATGTCTACGGGGATGGGCGGGTCCTCTGTGGCCGAACGCAACCTCGACAGGCTGACTGTCACGGTCGGTTTGGTGTGGCTTTTCAGCGTCATCGGCCTGCTGGTGCTCTACCGGTTCTTCCCCGAGATCGGGGCCATGGGCTGAGGCCCGTTCTTTCTTTGCAGCTAGGAGTGGATCCGCGTGGTTGGTGGCAGTGCGATTAGGGGTAGCCGGGTAGGCGCCGGGCCGATGGGTGAGGCCGAGCGGGGCGATGCCGCGCCGCGGTTGTACGTGTCCTACTTCTGCGCCAATGGCCACGAGACCCGTCCGGCCTTTGCCGCCGACGCGGTCGTCCCGGAATCGTGGGATTGCCCGCGATGCGGGCTGCCGGCGAACCTGGATTCGGAGAACCCGCCGCCTCCGCCGAAGATCCAGCCGTACAAGACCCACCTGGCCTACGTGAAGGAGCGCCGCTCCGACGCCGAAGCTGTCGCGATCCTGAAGGAAGCGCTCGACTCGCTGCGCGCCCGCAGGGCTGCCGGCGAGGTTATCTACTGAGCCTGGCTCACATTGAGCAGTCGAAGTAGGGCAGTTCGGCCGCAGAGTCCCGGTCGACCAGCCACAGCGTGCGTCCCTGTCCGGCCACCCGGCCTGCGGGGAGGTCCGTGTCGCCGGCGAGCGCGCGGGCCAGCGCGGACGCCTTCTCGCTACCACTCACAAGGAACCACACCTCCTCGGAGTTGTTCAGCGCCTGGATGGTGAGGCTGATCCGCTCGGCCGGCGGCTTGGGGGCGTCGCTCACACCGATCACCGACTGGGTGGTCGCCTCACCAGAGACATGGTTGGGAAAGATCGAGGCCACATGGCCGTCCGGCCCCATCCCGAGCAGGCACAGGTCGAAGCGGGTCTCGCCGAGTTCCTTGGCGTAGGTTGCCGCGGAGGCGCCAGCATCCACCACACCATCGGCGCTTGGCATCGGGTGGGTGCGCCCGGAGTCGAGCGTGAAGTGGCCTGCCAGCAGCGCCAGCGTCGGGCCCGCGTTGCGCTCGGGGTCGTCGGTGGGCACGAACCGCTCGTCACCCCACCACAGCTCGAGGCGGGTCGGGTCCAGCTCGGAGCCCGCAACCAGCTCCCCGAGGCGGGCGTACAGCGACGACGCGATCCGGCCGCCGGTGAGGCACAACTGGGCCACGCGGCCGTCGCCCTGCAGCTCAATCAGCTTCGCCAGCAGGCGGACGGCACCGCGGTCGGCGAGGTCGTCGGCGTCGCGATGCTGGACGACCTGGGGTTGACCAGAACTCATGCGTTGCGTCCCTGCGTTCGTTCGGCTGCACGGTCGAGGCGACGAACAAGTGCTGACATGGCTTCAGCGTAGATGGGATCGTCACTCAGCCGCCGGAGTTCTTCGGCAAGAAGCGTGTTCAGGTCGCGTCGGGGCAGGGCGACCAGCCGCTGCGGCAGTCCGGGGGCAGAGAACTTGGCAAGGTCGCCGTCGGTCCGCACAACGGTGATGGTGTCGTCACCGGAGCCGAGGGAGACCCCGGTGATCCCGATTCCCGGCTGCTGGCGGTCCAGCGTCACCGGGACGTCGAGACGGTCGCCCAGCCACGCGGCGAGCAGGGTGCCTGCTGCGTTCTCCGGGGCTGCGGAGACCGAAGCCCTTGTCACGTCCATCGGGTAGGCGTCGAGGGCTGCGGCCAGCAGCCCGCGCCAGCGGGTGAGGCGGGTCCAGGTGAGGTCGGTGTCGCCGTCACAGTAGTTGCGTGCCCGCACCTCCAGTGCCCCCAGCGGATTGGGGTCGCCCATCGCGTCGGTGATGCGGCGATTGCCGAGGCGTCCCACCGGATCCTGGCCGGGAGCCTTCGGGGAGCGGCCCGGCCACCACACGATCACCGGCAGGTCGGGCAGCAGCAGGGGCAGCACGACGCTGTCGCGATGCTGTTGCAGTGCACCATGGAATTTCAGCGAGACGATCTCGCCGGGGGCGTCCTCGCCGGCGCGGACGGTTGCGTCCAGCCGGTCGGCGCGCGCACGGCCGTTGGTCACCAGCAGGATGCGGGACGGATGCTCGCGTCCTGCCTCGAGACAGGCAGCCAGCGCCCGGTCGTACTCGCTGAGTTCTGCCACCACCACGAGCGTGAAGACCAGCCCTGAGGCACCGCCCACGTTGCGCCGGGCCTTGCTCATTGCCTGCTGCACCGCCCCGGTGCCGGTGTCTGTGAGGTTGATGATCATCGGTGCTCCTCCCTGTTCCTTGACCGGCTCTCGCCGGTCTCGTCAAGACTCCTCCGCTTCCCGTCGCTCGCGCGCCGGGAAGCGTCGTTGTCTATGGCCGTCGCCAGCTGAAGCCATCCCTGGCCAGCATGTCGGCAGCGGACTGTGGACCCCACGTGCCGGAGACGTAGTGATCGGGGGCTGTGCCGAGGTTGGCCCAGCGTTCGAGCACCGGGTCGAGCAGCTTCCAGGACAGCTCCACTTCCTCGGGCTGCGGGAACAGTGGCTCCGAACCCAGCAGCACGTCGAGGAGCAGGCGCTCGTAGGCCTCGGGGCTGGACTCAGCGAAGGAGGAGTCGTAGCCGAAGTCCATGTTGACGTCGCGCAGTTCCATCGGCGTGGCCGGCACCTTCGCCCCGAACCGAAGGGTGATGCCCTCGTCCGGCTGGATCCGCAGAACGAGGGCGTTGCTGCCGAGTGCGCGCACGTCGGTGCCGTTGAACGGCAGGTGCGGGGCCCTGCGCAGGTTCAGGGCCACCTCCGTGACGCGGCGGGGGAGCCGCTTGCCTGTACGCAGGTAGAACGGCACGCCGGCCCAGCGGCGGTTGTCGATGTCCACCCTGATCGCAGCGAAGGTGTCGGTGCGCGAGTCGGCGGGAATGCCCTGCTCCTCGAGGTAGCCGGGGACCTCCCTGCCACCGGCCCAGCCCGCGCCGTACTGGCCGTGGACGGTGTGCGCGTCCAGGTCGGACGGCGTACGCGCAGCGGCGAGCACCTTTCGCTTCTCCGCGCTCAGGTTGTCCGCGCCGAAGGAGGTGGGCTCCTCCATCGCGGTCAGGGCGAGGAGTTGTACGAGGTGGTTCTGGATGACGTCGCGCGCCGCGCCGATGCCGTCGTAGTAGCCGGCGCGGCCCTCGATGCCGATGTCCTCCGCCATGGTGATCTGCACGTGGTCGATATAGGTGCGGTTCCAGATCGGCTCGAACATGGTGTTGGCGAACCGGAAGGCCAGCAGGTTCTGGACGGTCTCCTTGCCCAGGTAGTGGTCGATCCGGAAGATACTGGACGGCTCGAACGCCCGGCCGAGCTTGCGCTCCAGTTGGCGTGCGCTGGCGAGGTCGTGGCCGAACGGCTTCTCGATCACCACGCGCCGCCAGGAACCCTTGGGGCGGTTGGCGAGGCCGTGGCGGCGCAGCTGGGCGACGGCGACATCGAAGGCGCCGGGCGGCACAGAGAGGTAGAACGCGTGGTTGCCGCCGGTGCCCTGGCTCTCGTCGAGGTCGGTCAGGGTGGTCTTCAACCGCTCGAAGGCCTCGTTGTCTGCGAGGTCGCCGGGCACGAAGCGGATGCCCTCCAGCAGCTGCTTCCACACGTCGTCGCGGAACTCCGTCCGGGCGTGCTGTTTAACGGCGTCCGCCACCAGCTCGGCGAAGTGTTCGGCCGCCCAGTCGCGGCGGGCGAAACCGACCAGCCCGAAGCCTGGGGGCAGCAGGCCGCGGTTGGCGAGGTCATAGACGGCGGGCAGCAACTTCTTGCGGGCCAGGTCGCCGGTCACGCCGAAGAGCACGAGGGCGGACGGTCCGGCCATGCGAGGCAGCCGCGGGTCGCGCTGGTCACGGAGCGGATTCACGTTGGAGACTGTACAAGCACGTCGTCGCGGTCGGCCGCGGACGGGGTCTGCTCCTCGCAGTTCGTTCCTCACTGCTCGTCAAGACTCCAACCTTTCCGGACGCTGACGCGTCCGGGCGGTCGTCGTCTAGACTGCACAGACCTTGGGAGAAGGGGCGGGATGAGACCAGCGGGGGAGGCCGTGCCGCTCGACGCTGTCGCGCTCCCAGACTGGCGCGCCACCGGGCTCGCGTACCTCGCCCTCGCCAAGCCGCGCATCATCGAATTGCTGCTGGTGACCACCATCCCTGCGATGTTCCTCGCCGCCGGCGGGTTCCCAGAATGGCAGCTGGTGGTGTGGACGCTGGTGGGTGGTACGGCGGCCGCTGGCAGCGCCAACGTGTTCAACTCGGTGCTGGACGCCGATATCGATGCCCGGATGCGCCGCACGCGTCGGCGCCCCATGGCCCGAGACCTGGTCAGCCCGACGAAGGCGATCGCCTTCGGTGTCATCCTCGGTGTGCTGGCAACGCTCGTCCTCGGCCTCGGCGCCAACTGGTTGTCTGCGGCCCTTGCCCTGGTGGCCAATCTCTACTACGTGTTCGTCTACACGATGGCCCTGAAGCGCAGGACGTCGCAGAACATCGTCTGGGGCGGGATCGCCGGATGCTTCCCCCCGTTGATCGGTTGGACGGCTGTGACCGGCCAGGTGGCGTGGGCACCGCTCGTGCTGTTCGCGATCGTCTTCGCCTGGACGCCGCCGCACACTTGGGCTCTGGCCCTGCGGTACCGGGAGGACTACCAGAACGCCCATATCCCGATGCTGCCCGTCGTCGCCCCGCCGGTGGCCGTGGCCTGGCGCATCCTCGCCTACAGCGTCCTGACGGTGGCCGTCAGCCTGCTGCTGTGGCCGGTGGCCAACACCGGCTGGCTGTACCCGGTTGTTGCGCTCGTCGCCGGTCTGGCCATGCTCGCGGAGGCGGTTGCACTGTTGCTGCGTGCGCGTCGTGGCCGCCTCGACGCCGAGCTGAAGCCGATGCGGCTGTTTCACCTGTCGAACAGCTACCTCGCGATCGTGTTCATCGCTGCTGCGATCGACCCGCTGCTCTTCTGATCAAGCAGTCACTTCTCGGGATGGGGAGTGCGGGTGAGCCACCAGAGGTTGGCCAGAGCTGCGGTGAACAGGGCCGTGCCGGCCATGTGCAGCGTGACCAGCCAGGGCGGCAGGGCGAGGAGGTACTGGGCGTAGCCGACCGCCGCCTGAACCAGCTCGACGCCCAGCAACAGCATCACCGCGCGACGCGCGGCGGGGTTGGCACGGCTCGCCACGGCCAGGCCGATGGTCAGGGCGACCACCACCCACACCGTGAGCGAATGCACCCGGGCGGCGGCCAGCAGGTCGAGGCCGTTGCGGGACGCGGCGCCGGCACCCGAGTTGGGCCCGGCCCCGGTCACGACGACGCCGAGCAGCATCGCGACCATCCCGAAGAAGACCAGGGCCTGCACCACCCGTCGCACCGACGGGCCCACCGGAACCGGCCGGCGGTCGTACGCCTCGTGAACCAGCAGGACGCAGGCGACGATCAGGGCGATCGAGGGGACCAGGTGCGCGCCGACCACCCACGGATTCAGCTGGACGAGCACGGAGATACCGCCGATGACGGCCTGGGCGACGATGCCGACGATCACGCCGATCGCGAGCCCGCGCACCAGCGGACGCGGCAGGCCGGTGGCGTCCCTTGCTCGCACGGCTGCCAGCAGGGTGCCGATCGCGACGATGACCAGCACGAACGTGAGCAGGCGGTTGCCGAACTCGATGTAGGCGTGGATGCCGGCGTCCGGGTGGGGCACGTAGGAGCCCGGCTCGCACTGCGGCCAGGTCGAGCACCCGAGTCCGGAGGAGGTCACGCGCACCAGACCGCCGGTGACGACGATCGCCACATTGGCAACCAGGGACGCGACGGCCCAGCGCCGCAGCGCGACAGGGGAGCCTACGAGGTCCATCTGAACACCTTCCTGGCAATGACGACGACCACGACAGCCCAGGCGAGGGTGACCACGATGGTCCAGCCCGGGAAGGGTCCTGCTGCCCCGTCGCCCGACCAGGCCCGCAGGGCTTCGGCGACAGCTGTAGTCGGGAGCAGGGCAAGCAGCGGCTGGCTCCAGGCAGGGAAGGCGGCCAGCGGCACCAGCAGGCCGCCGGCTGCGCCCAGCAGGTACACCAGGTTGGCAAGGCCGAGGGTGATCTCAGCAGACGCCGTCCCGGCGAGGATGAGTGCAAGGCCCGCGAACGCCACCAGCCCCAGCAGGACGGTGGCCACGGCCACAAGGCTGCTGCCCACGCCGGGTTGCGGCGACCAGCCGGCGAGGAATCCTGCCACCGCCAGCACCACGGCCTGGCCGAGGGCGACGATCGCGACCATCGCAGCCTTGCCCAGCAGCAGGTCGGCACGGCGCAAGGGAGTGGCGACGAGGCGCTCCAACACGCCGTAGCGACGTTCGAAGGCAGTCGTGATGGCCGGCGAGGTGAACCCGCTCGACCACAGGCCCAGCGCGATCACAGAGGCGATGAAGGGTTCGCGGGCGATTCCGATCCGTGCACCGACGGCCGCGTTGGCGATGATCAGGCCCAGCGGGATCACCAGCGCAAGGAGCAGCTGTTCGCCGTTGCGGACCACCAGCCGGGTCTCGATCAGGGCGTGGCGCCGGATGCGGGCTGCCCGTGGGGCCGGGGCAGCTGCCGGGGTCAGGTCGAGCCCGCTCATGCCGCACCCCCCGGCGCGGTGAGGTCTATGAAGACCTGTTCGAGGCTGCGGCCGGCTGCCAGTTCCGCCACCGTCCCCGCGGCAACCGGACGCCCGTGGTCGAGCAGCACCACGTGGTCGGCGAGCTGCTCGGCCTCGTCCATGGCATGGGTGGTCAGGACGATGGCGACGCCGGCAGCGCGGAGGTCGCGGATCAGCGTCCACACCTGTCGCCGGACATGCGGGTCGAGCCCTGCGGTTGGCTCGTCGAGGAAGACCAGTTCGGGACGGCCGATGATCGCCCCTGCGAGGTTCACGAGTTGCTGCTGCCCACCGGAGAGGCGGCGGTACGGGGTGCCGGCGAATGCGTCGATGCCGAGCGCAGCGGCCACTTGTTGGGGCGGCAGCGGAGTGGCGTACAGACCGGCGAGGTAATCGAGCAGTTCGCGGGGACGCACGCCCGACCATGCGCCGGTTGCCTGCGGCATCAGTCCCACCCGATCGTTGGCTGCCGCAGAGCCGGCCGGTGCTCCGAGCACCTCGATCCGTCCACTGTCGGGGACCAGGATGCCCGTGCAGCAACGGATCATCGTGGTCTTCCCAGCGCCGTTCGGGCCGAGGACGGCGGTGACCGCTCCCGCGGCAGCGCTCAGGCTCAGCGAATCGAGCACGACGCGGCCCCCGAGGCTCAGCCGGACGTCGGCGAGGGTGAGGGCGGCGGGCACCGGATCAGTCTAGGGCTGGCCGGCCGGCCAATTGCCGCAGCCCCGCACCGCCAGGGCGGTCCGGGGCTCCGGCGTGAGGACGATCAGGCCTCGACGGTCTCCTTGACCGGTGCTGCGGCCTCTGCCGCCTTTGCGTCCTCCTTGAGGTACGCGAAGTCGGCGGAGGTCAGCATGGGCTGGTCGATCCGCATGCCGTAGAAGGAACGCCACACCATGTAGGCGCTGGCCAGGCCGAAGACGACGGCAAGGACGGCGTTGATCACCGGGTTGCCGATGATGAGCGAGAGCTCGATCGCCAGCATTCCGAACAGGGTGGTGAACTTGATCACCGGGTTCAGGGCCACCGAGGAGGTGTCCTTGAACGGGTCACCCACGGTGTCGCCGACGATCGAGGCGTCGTGCAGCCCGGTGCCCTTGGCCTGCAGGTCGACTTCGACGATCTTCTTCGCGTTGTCCCAGGCGCCACCGGCGTTGGCCATGAAGATGGCCTGGTAGAGCCCGAAGATGGCGATCGAGATCAGGTAGCCGATGAAGAAGTACGGCTCGACGAACGCGAAAGCCAGCGTGGCGAAGAAGATGCCGAGGAAGATGTTGAACATCCCCTTCTGCGCGTACTGGGTGCAGATCTCCACAACCTTGCGGGAGGTCTCCACCGTCGCCTTGGTTGTGCCCTCGAGGTCGATGTTCTCCTTGATGAACTGCACCGCCCGGAACGCGCCGGTGGTGACGGCCTGCATGGAGGCACCGGTGAACCAGTAGATGATCGCGCCACCGGTGAGCAGGCCGAGCAGGAACGGCACGTGCAGCAGCGAGAGGTTCTCGACGTTGGTGGTGAGGCCGCTGGTGAGGCCCATGATGATCGAGAAGATCATGGTGGTGGCGCCCACGGCCGCGGTACCGATCAGCACCGGCTTGGCGGTGGCCTTGAACGTGTTACCCGCGCCGTCGTTGGCCTCCAGCAGGTACTTGGCCCGCTCGAAGTTGGGCTTCACGCCGTAGTCGCGCTCGAGTTCATCACGGATGCCGGGGAGCGACTCGATCTGGGACAGCTCGTAGACGCTCTGGGCGTTGTCGGTGACCGGACCGTAGGAGTCCACCGCGATCGTGACCGGGCCCATGCCGAGGAAGCCGAAGGCGACCAGGCCGAGGGCGAAAACGCCCGGGACCAGCATGATGCCGCCCGTGATCACGCCGTCGACCATCGACCCGGGTGGGATCATCGTGGACACGCCGTACGCCCCGCTCATCAGGGCGACGATCGCAGTGCCCAGCCAGTAGGCCGAGAAGTTACCGGCCACCAGGCCGGAAAGGATGTCGAGCGACGCCCCGCCTTCCTTGGCGGACTTCACGACCTCCTCGACGTGCTTCGCCTTGACGCTGGTGAACACCTTGACCAGTTCGGGGATGATCGCGCCGGCCAGGGTGCCGAAGCTGATGATCAGGGCCAGCTGCCACCACAGGTTCGGCTGGCCGGGAATGTCGGCGATCAGCAGGGCCGACATGGCGAAGGTCAGCACGATCGAGACGATCGAGGTGATCCACACCAGCGAGGTCAGCGGGGTCTCGAACTCCATGTCGTCGGCGTCCTCGTACTTGGCCTTGGCCCAGAGGCTGTTGCCGAAGTAGGACAGGCCCGAGGCCACCAGCATGATGGCGCGGATGAAGAAGATCCAGATCAGGAAGTGCGCCTGCAGGTCGGCCTGGACGCCTAAAAGGATGAAGGTGATCAGGGCAACGCCGGTGACGCCATAGGTCTCGAAGCCGTCAGCCGACGGGCCGACCGAGTCGCCGGCGTTGTCGCCGGTGCAGTCGGCGATGGTGCCGGGGTTGCGCGGGTCGTCCTCGTCGATCTTGAAGACGATCTTCATCAGGTCGGAGCCGATGTCGGCGATCTTGGTGAAGATGCCGCCGGCGATGCGCAGCGCCGAGGCGCCCAACGACTCGCCGATGGCGAAGCCGAGGAAGCAGGCAGTTGCGATGTCTGCGGGAACGAACATCAGGATGGCCAGCATCAGGATCAGCTCTGTCGAGATCAGCACCATGCCGACGCTCATGCCCGAACGCATCGGGATGTCGTAGACCTTGAACGGCTTGCCCTCCAGCGCAGCGAACGACGTCCGCGAGTTCGCGAAGGTGTTCAGCCTGATCCCGTACCAGGCGATGCCGTAGGAGCCGGCCATGCCGATGATCGCGAACAGCAGCACGATCACGACCCTGCCCCAGCCGCCGGTGGTGTTCAGGAAGCCGAAGTAGATGAAGATGACGCTGCCGATGAAGGCGAACAGCACCAGTAGCAACTTGCCCTGCTGGAGGAGGTAGGCCTTGCAGGTCTCGTAGATCAGCTCGGACACATCGCGCATGGACTGGTGGACCGGAAGGTTCCTCAGCTTCATGTAGCTGAGGATGCCGAAGACGAACCCGGCGACACAGATCAGCATGCCGATGAAGAGCAGCCACCAGCCGTTGATGCCGCCGAGGAAGCTCACGGAGCGCAGGTCAGGGAGCGGAAGGTCGAATTCCGACTTGTGCGCGCCCTCACCGGGCGCAGCGGTAGCGCCACCCGAGCAGGCGGCGAGAGAGAGAGCGAGGAGCCCGAACACCACGAACAGGCCGGCGCGCACAAGACCGTGCCGCCGTCCCGTTGATGGTTGCCTATCGAGCGAGGGAGTCGTCACGATGCGTCCTTTTGGAAGGTAACTGAATGTTCATTGATGACCTGTCACCTTTGACAAGACAAAGTCACCGGCAGCACTCTACGACTCCGTGTCGTAGTGCCCGCAACCCGCCACTTCGTGGATGGGGTCATCTCGTATCGGAAGATGTGCCACTGGCTGGGCACCAGGTTGAGCCTTAGGACTAATTAGGTAAGAATGGTGTTGTGAAAAGCGTGGGGCCGGAGCGGGACGAGGCGGTGACCGAGGCCGAACAGCGGGCAGCGGATGCTTCCACCCGTAGTCGTGTGGCGCGTTCGATCCTCCAGCACGGCCCGTCCACAGCCAACGAACTCGCCAAAAGGCTGGGCCTGACGCCTGCGGCGGTCCGCCGTCACCTCACGGTGCTCGACAGCATCGGTCAGGTGACCAGTCGCGAGCAGCGCGTCTACGGCCACCGCGGACGGGGTCGTCCCGCCAAGGTCTTCACCCTCACCGATGCCGGCCGCGGCGAGTTCTACCAGGCTTACGACCAGCTGGCGATCAGCGCCCTTGGCTACCTGAAGCGGGTGGCCGGCGAGGACGCGGTCGAGGCGTTCGCTGCGAAGGTCACAGAGTCGGTCACGGAACGCTTCCACGAGCTCGAGGCGGAATATCCGAGTTCTGCAGAGGCGTTGGTTGAGGCATTGACCGCAGAAGGCTTCGTTGCGTCACTCCAACCGGTGGCCTCCGGCGTCCAGCTGTGCCAGTACCACTGCCCGGTCGCCCACGTGGCGGCCGAGTTCCCGCAACTGTGCGAAGCCGAAACCAAGGCCTTCGCGGAACTGCTGGGATCCCATGTGCAGCGCCTGGCGACGATCGCGCACGGCGACGGGGTGTGTACCACCCACGTACCGCGTCCGGTGGTCGCAACGATGCATCCGCAACATCCTCCGAAAGGCCGATAGATGACGTCAACAGCTCCTGTGGCACCCGGTCTGGGCTCCACCCAGGAAGAACACCTTGAGGCACTCGGTGCGTACCAGTACGGGTGGCGCGACTCCGACGCGGCCGGCTCCCTTGCCCGGCGTGGTGTGGACTCCGACGTCGTGCGGAACATCTCGGCGCTGAAGGGCGAGCCCGAGTGGATGCTGAACCTGCGGCTGAAGGCGCTGAAGCTCTACCAGCGCAAGCCGATGCCGGCCTGGGGTGCCGACCTCAGCGGGATCGACTTCGACAACATCAAGTACTTCGTCCGGTCCACCGAGAAGCAGGCCAACACCTGGGAGGACCTGCCCGAGGACATCAAGCGCACCTACGACCGCCTGGGCATCCCCGAGGCGGAGAAGATGCGGCTGGTGTCCGGCGTGGCCGCGCAGTACGAGTCCGAGGTGGTCTACCACAAGATCAACGAGGAGTTGGAGCGCCAGGGCGTCATCTTCCTCGACACCGACACCGGCCTCAAGGAGTACCCCGAGATCTTCGAGGAGTACTTCGGTTCGGTGATCCCGGTCGGGGACAACAAGTTCGCGTCCCTGAACAGCGCTGTCTGGTCGGGTGGCTCGTTCATCTACGTTCCCAAGGGCGTCCACGTCGCGATCCCGCTGCAGGCCTACTTCCGGATCAACACCGAGAACATGGGCCAGTTCGAGCGGACGCTGATCATCGCCGACGAGGGCTCCTACGTGCACTACGTCGAGGGCTGCACCGCCCCTATCTACTCTTCGGACTCGTTGCACTCGGCCGTTGTCGAGATCATCGTGAAGAAGAACGCCCGGGTGCGGTACACGACCATCCAGAACTGGTCGACGAACGTGTACAACCTGGTCACCAAGCGCGCCACCTGCGACGAGGGCGCAACCATGGAGTGGATCGACGGCAACATCGGTTCCAAGGTGACCATGAAGTACCCGGCGGTCTACCTGCTCGGCGAGCACTCCCGTGGCGAGACGCTGTCGATCGCCTTCGCCGGCGAGGGCCAGCACCAGGATGCCGGGTCGAAGATGGTGCACGCCGCACCGCACACCTCGAGCTCGATCATCTCCAAGTCGGTGGCGCGCTCCGGCGGCCGGGCCTCCTACCGGGGCCTGGTGCAGGTGCAGGAGGGCGCGCACCACTCGGCGTCGTCTGTGAAGTGCGACGCGCTGCTGGTCGACACGATCTCCCGCTCCGACACCTACCCCTACGTCGACGTCCGCGAGGACGAGGTCTCGATGGCCCACGAGGCGACGGTCTCGAAGGTGAGCGACGACCAGTTGTTCTACCTGATGAGTCGCGGGATGGGCGAGGACGAAGCAATGGCGATGATCGTGCGTGGCTTCGTCGAGCCGATCGCCCGGGAGCTGCCGATGGAGTACGCGCTCGAACTGAACCGGCTGATCGAACTGCAGATGGAAGGGGCCGTGGGCTGAGGCCCCGGCGTAGCGACGATAGAAGAAAGATGACTGTGACGACTGCTGTGCCCAATCTGGCCGAAGCCGTGGAGGCGACGGTCTCCTCCAACCTGCATCCTTCTGCCTCCTTCGACCTTGCCGACCACCCGGTGCCGAACGGACGCGAGGAGGTGTGGCGGTTCACTCCGCTGCGTCGCCTGCGCGGCCTGCTGGACGGCGCTCCCAGCGACGCCAAGCTGGGATGGCATGCCAACCTGCCGGCCGGGGTGACCCGAACCGAGGTGTCCACCGCGAACGCGATCGCGCTCGGCCTGCCCGCCCCGGTTGACCGGCCGTCCGCGCTCGCAGTGGCCGAGGCTGGCGGTGCGGTGGTCTACGAGATCGCGCCCGGCAGCCAACTGGCCGAGCCGATGGTGATCGAGCTCAGCGGCAACGGGCTGGAGCAAACGGTCTACGGGCAGCTGGTCTTCAAGATCGGCGCCTATGCCAGCGGCACGATCGTGCTCCGGCACACCGGTGCTGCGCGCTACAACTCCAGCGTCTCGGTGCTGGTCGGCGAAGGCGCTCACCTGAACTTCGTCGGGCTGCAGGACTGGGCCGACGACGCCGTCCACCTCGGCCATGTCGGGATCCGGATCGGCCGCGACGCCCGGGTGCGCACCGTTACCGCGAGCCTCGGCGGCAACCTGGTGCGGCTGGTCGAGACCTCGGAGTACGACGGGCCCGGCGGCGAGTTGGAGCAGTTCGGGCTGTACTTCGTGAACGCCGGCCAGCACATCGAGCACCGCCTGTTCGTCGACCACAACCAGCCGCACACCCGCAGCCGGGTCGACTACCGGGGTGCCCTGCAGGGCGAGGGTGCACATTCGGTCTGGGTCGGCGACGTGCTGATCCGCAAGGTGGCCGAGGGCATCAACACCTACGAAACCAACAAGAACCTGGTGCTGACCGACGGCTGCCGCGCCGACTCGGTGCCCAACCTCGAGATCGAGACCGGCGAGATCGAGGGTGCCGGACACTCCTCGACCACCGGTCGGTTCGACGACGAGCAGCTGTTCTACCTGCGCTCCCGCGGCATCCCGGAGGACGAGGCGCGGCGGCTGGTCGTGCACGGCTTCTTCGCCGACATCATCCGCCGGATCGGCGTGCCCGACGTGGAGAGCCGCCTGCTGGCCGCGGTCGAGAAGGAGCTCGAAGTCATCGTCGGCATCCCGCTGGAGGTTGCCCAGTGAGCTTCGTTCGTGCCTGCTCGGTCGCCGAGGTGCCGGTGGGAACAGCGGTTGGTATCGACCTCGGCGGCGACGCGGACATCGCGGTGGTCAACACCGAGGTCGGCTTCTTCGCCATCCGGGACGTGTGCTCGCACGCGGAAGTGCCGCTCAGCGACGGTGACGTCGAGGGCTCCACCCTCGAGTGCTACATGCACGGATCCCGGTTCGACCTGCGCACCGGCTTCCCGCTGGAGCTGCCGGCCACAAGCCCCGTCCCCGTCTACCCGGTCCGGGTGGACGGCGACCACGTATTCGTAGACCCAGAACACCCAATCGATTACCAGGAGCAGTAGCCAAATGTCAGAACTCCGCATCAGCGACCTGCATGTCGACGTCTTGACCGAGAGTGGGCCGAAGGAGATCCTCAAGGGGGTCAACCTGACCGTCGGCAGCGGTGAGGTCCACGCGATCATGGGTCCGAACGGGTCCGGAAAGTCGACCCTGGCCTACTCGATCGCCGGCCACCCGAAGTACGTCATCACCTCCGGCTCGGTGACCCTCGATGGCGTCGAGCTCACCCACCTGAAGGTGGACGCCCGCGCCAAGGCGGGGCTATTCCTTGCCATGCAGTACCCGATCGAGGTGCCCGGCGTCTCTGTGGCCAACTTCCTGCGGACCGCGAAGACCGCCCTCTCCGGTGAGGCGCCCAAGGTGCGCACCTGGGTGAAGGAGGTCAATGCAGCCCTCGAACGGATCGGGCTGGACGGTACCTTCGCGGCCCGTTCACTCAACGAGGGCTTCTCCGGTGGGGAGAAGAAGCGCAACGAAATCGCGCAGCTGGAGCTTCTGAACCCGAAGTTCGCGATCCTTGACGAGACCGACTCCGGCCTGGACATCGACGCACTGCGGATCGTCTCCGAGGGGGTCAACCGCTACATGGCCCAGGGTGACCGCGGGCTGCTGCTGATCACGCACTACACGCGGATCCTGAACTACATCAAGCCCGACTTCGTGCACGTCTTCGTCGACGGCCACATCGTGGCCGAGGGTGGCGCCGAACTGGCCGACCGCCTTGAGGTCGACGGTTACGACCGGTTCGTGAAGGCCGCCAAGGTCGATGCCTGAGCCACTGAGGACCCTCGACCTGACCGAGCCCCGCCTGGCCCCGGTCACGGTCGGCTATGACGTTGAACGGATCCGCCGGGACTTCCCGATCCTGCAGCGACGGGTCGGGAATTGGCCGCTGGTCTACCTCGACACGGCCAACACCTCGCAGAAGCCGGTGCAGGTGGTGAAGACGCTCGACGCGCACTACCTGGAGCACAACGCCAACGTCGCGCGGGCGATGCACACCCTCGGTGCGGAAGCCACAGAGGCCTTCGAAGGCGCCCGGACGAAGGTGGCCGACTTCATCGGGGCTGCCGGGCCGCAGGAGATCGTGTTCACCAAGAATGCGACCGAGGCCCTCAACCTGGTCGCGCACAGTCTCGGCGGCCGGCTTTCCGCAGGAGACGAGATCGTCATCTCCGTCCTGGAGCACCACTCCAACATCGTGCCATGGCAGATGCTGGCGCAGCGCACCGGTGCCGTCCTGAGGTGGTTCGACATCACGCCGGACGGTCGGCTCGACCTGGAGGCTGCCGCCGCTCACCACCTGGTCAACGAGCGCACCCGCATCGTGTCCGTGGCATGGGTCTCGAACGTGCTCGGCACCGTGAACCCCATCTCGGAGATCGCCGCCATGGCGCACCGGGTGGGTGCGCATGTCGTCGTGGACGGGTCGCAGGGCGTGCCGCAGTTGCCCACCGATGTGGCAGCCCTCGGCGCTGACCTGATGGCCTTCACCGGACACAAGATGCTGGGGCCCACGGGCATTGGCGTCCTCTGGGGCCGGTACGAGCTGCTCGACACGCTGCCGCCGTTCCTGGGCGGAGGGGAGATGATCGAGGTCGTCCGGCTGTCGGGGTCGACGTTTGCCCCACCGCCGCGACGGTTCGAGGCCGGGACGCCGCCGATCGCCCAGGCTGTCGGGCTGGGCGCTGCCATCGACTACCTGAACGGTGTGGGCATGGCCAACGTCGCCGCCCACGAGCAGAGGATCACCGCCTACGCCCTTTCCCGGCTGTCCGCCATCGACGGCGTCGGGATCCTCGGTCCGACGGAAGCGGTGGACCGGGGCGGCGCGATCTCGTTCACGCTGGCGACAACCGACGGCCTCGAGGTGCACCCTCACGACGTGATGCAGCTGCTCGACTCTCACGGCATCGCCGTTCGCGGTGGGCACCACTGCGCGCGTCCGCTGCACGACCGGTTGGGCATCGGTGCGTCCAGCCGGGCTTCGGGGTACCTGTACACCACCCTGGCCGAAGTCGACGCCCTGGCCGACGGCCTTTCCTACGTCCGTGACTTCTTCGGAGGGAAGCGATGAGTGTTGAGGCGATGTACGCCGACATCATCCTGGAGCACTACAAGGCCAAGCATCACAGCGGGCTGCGGGAGCCGTACCAGGCCCAGGTCGCCCACGTGAACCCCACCTGCGGCGACGAGGTTCTGCTGCGGGTGGCGCTGGACGGTGAACGGGTCGCCGACGTCTCCTACGAGGGTGTCGGGTGCTCGATCTCCCAGGCGTCCACCTCTGTGATGAGCGACCTGGTGATCGGCAAGACGGTGGAAGAGGCGCTGGCCCTGCATGCCGAGTTCACAGAGATGATGCATTCGATGGGCTCGGCCGAGCCCGATGAGGACCGGCTGGAGGACGCCGTCGCGTTCGTCGGCGTGGCCCAATTCCCGGCCAGGGTGAAGTGCGCCCTGCTGGGCTGGTCGGCGTTCAAGGACGCGGCCGCGCAGGCGCTGGCAGCCACCGGCGCCGGGGAGGAACAGCAATGACCCAGAACATCCGTCCGTCCAATCTCGTGCAGGACACATTCCCCGACGAGGTGGGCGGCGCCCGCCCGTCCACCGACGATGTGCTCGAGGCAATGAAGGACGTCGTCGACCCCGAACTGATGGTCAACGTGGTCGACCTCGGCCTCGTCTACGGCATCACGATCGACGACGACAACAACGCCACCATCGACATGACGCTCACCTCGCCGACCTGCCCGCTGACCGACCGGCTGGAGTACGACACCCAGCTGGCGCTCGAGGGCCTGGTCAACTCGGTGACGCTGAACTGGGTGTGGCTGCCGCCGTGGAGCCTGGAGATGATCACGGAGGATGGCAGGGAGCAGCTCCGCTCGATCGGCTACAACCTCTAGTCGTCCGGCCACGGCGGGATGCATCCATGCTTCTCTTCTGATGCAAAATGTGATATCACTTAGATATCAGTTTTCCCTAGAGGAGTGAAGCAGATGACGCCCAACGAACGAAACCCGCGTGACGATCAGGAGCCCCTGGCCGGTGAGCCGGCCGGCGTACCGGTAGGGCACGCCGGTGCCCGGGTGGACATCGACGAACGGCGTGCCTGGACAGTGAGCGGTGCGTTGGGCGTGATCGGGTTCATCGCGCTGCTGGCGGCCTCGATCTGGCTCATGGTGCTCGGCGGTATGGCCGACGAGCGTGGCGCGGATCCCTCCGGCTACGTGCTCGCCGGGGTCACGCTTCTGGTGATCGCCGTCCTGATTGCCACAGCGATCACGATCGTCGGCCCAGGCGACACCCGGGTGCTGCAGTTCTTCGGACGATACGTCGGCACCGTCCGTAGTCCTGGACTCAAGCTGACCCTGCCGCTCGTGACGGGCCGAAAGGTCTCGGTGAAGGTCCGCAACTTCGAAACCCATGAGCTGAAGGTGAACGACGCGGACGGCAACCCGGTCAACATCGCTGCGATCATCGTCTGGCAGGTGGCGGACACGGCGAAGGCCGTCTTCGCCGTGGAGAAGTACACCGATTTCGTCGAGGTCCAGTCCGAGTCTGCGTTGCGGCACGTGGCCTCGAGCCATCCCTACGACAACGCCGCCGTCGGCCAGGAGACCCTTCGCGGGTCCACCGACCTGGTCGCGGCGGAACTCGCCACCGAGGTCGCGGCCCGCGTGGCCATCGCCGGGCTGGAGGTCGTCGAGGCCAGAATCTCCAGCCTCGCCTACGCCCCGGAGATCGCGCATGCCATGTTGCAGCGACAGCAGGCCAGCGCGGTGATCGCCGCGAGGGAAATGATCGTCGAGGGTGCGGTCAGCATGGTGGAGAGCGCGCTGCGGAGGCTGGAGGCAGACGAGGTGGTGGCTCTGGACGACGAGCGCAAGGCCGCCATGGTGTCCAACCTGTTGGTGGTGTTGTGCAGCTCCTCGCAGGCCACCCCGGTGGTCAACACCGGAACGCTCTACAGCTGAGCAATGGTCGAGCCGAGCGGCCAGGGGCCGGAAGTGCCAGCGGCCGGCAACGGCCGGGCCGAGCGCAAGCCCGTCCTGCTGCGGCTGGACCCTGTTGTCCACGAAGCCCTGGCCCGCTGGGCTGCCGATGACCTGCGCTCGCTGAACGCCCACATCGAGATGCTGCTGCGCCAGTCCCTGAAGCGGGCGGGCCGCACCCCAAAGGGCGCCGGTCCGCCGCCGAAGCGGGGGCGTCCGCCTGCTCCGTAGGTTTACCGGGTGCGCGGCTGGGGTCAGCGAGGCGTGAGGTTCACCCCGGCAAGCATGCAGCGGACGGAGCCGCCCGCCAGTTCGATGGTGGGTATCGAGAGGGGGAGCAGCCGGGCCGATCGCTCGATCACGGCCCGCTGGCCAGCCGTCAGCGCGGCTGCGGCCCGGGACGACAGTGCCAGCAGGTGTCCGTCTCTCCCGGTGAGCTCCATGGCATTGCCTGCGAAGTCGGCCACCTGGGCGAAGCTCAGGTCGAGCACCGTCCGTCCACTCCCCTCGAGCCGTCCCGCCACCTCCGCGCGGCGGTCGGGGTCGCTGATTGCGGCGAGGCAGACAAGGGCGTACTCGGTGGCGATCGTGAGCAGCACGTTGGTGTGGTAGATCGGCCGACCATCTGCACCGGCCGTGGGGAAGGCCATCGGCTCGTAGCCGAAGGCCGTGCAGAAACGCTCGAGGATCACCGGGTCGGCGCGGTGCGAGCTGGCAACGTAGGCGATCCGCTCGAGGTGATCGAACACCATCGCTCCGGTGCCCTCGAGGAACAGGTCGTCGTACTCCAGCCCCGAGTAGTCGATGACCTCCTGCACCCGGTAGTTGCTCTTCAGCAGGTCGATCACGTCGCTGCGGCGCTCCCGGCGCCGGTTGGGCGCGTACATCGGGTAGATCGCGATCCTGCCGCCGTGGTGGGTGGAGAACCAGTTGTTCGGGAACACCGAGTCGGGCGTGTCCAGCTGCCCGAAGTCGTCGAAGACGTGCACCCGCACGCCGACCGCAGCCAGGGCGTCAACGCAGTCGTCGAACTCGTGCCGGGCAGCGCTGGCCACAGCATCGCTCGTCGACTGCCGCGGCGGCGCCTGGAAGGCGTTGTCGGCCAGCGTCTGGGGGTTCACGGCGAACCGGTGCGGGCGCACCATCACCACCGCCGTTGGCGCCTGAACGTTCCGGAAGTTCACCGCGGCCTCCTCATCTGAGGCAAGCTTAGGGTTTGACAAGGGGCGGGGCAGGGCAGGATGGGCCCCGTGATCAGAAACATCGGCTGCCATCTCGAACTGACCCTGTCCGGCCCTTCGGAGCTCGTCTTCTCCGTGAGCGCTGCCCGCGGGCTGCCGCTGGCCACCGAATTCCTTGTGGTGAGCGCTGCAGGCCGGCTGGTCACGCCGAAGGAGGTCCTGGACGACCACGGCACCCGACTGCACCTTGTGCGCGCTGACGCTGGCCCACTGGTGCTCGACTACACCGCGACCATCGATGGCGTTGCGGCGCCCGCTGAGGTGACCGAGGTCGACCGACTGCGCTACCTGCGGCAGAGCCGCTACTGCGAGGCCGATTCCCTTGCCCCCACCGCTGCAGCCGAGTTCGCAGGCCTCACCGGGCCGGTGTTGCTGGTGTCGGTGGCCGAGTGGGTGAACCAGCGCGTCGCCTACGTCTCCGGCTCAAGCACGGGCACCGACAGTGCCCTGGACACCCTGCTTGCCCGCCGCGGGGTCTGCCGTGACTTCGCCCACCTGGTAATCGCGCTGCTCCGCGCCCTCGGCGTACCAGCCCGACTGGCAGCTGTGTACGCCCCCGGCCTTAGCCCGATGGAGTTCCACGCCGTGGCAGAAGCCCTTGTCGACGACCAGTGGTGGGCCGTGGACGCCACCCGGCTGGCCCCACGGCAGAGCCTGGTGCGGGTCGCCACCGGACGAGACGCTGCCGATACCGCCTTCCTCTCCAGCTTCGGGGACTACGTCGAACTCAACGCCCTCGAGGTGACGGCTGTCGTCGGCGACTTCGAACTCGACGATCAGAGCACGCTCACCGCGCTCTGGTGAATTCCGCGTCTGCGAGGGTCTCGGCGAGCCCGTGCCGGGCGATCCCGGCGAGGGCCGGCATGTTGTCGCTGGACTGTGCGAACACCGCTGCGAGGCCGAGCGCCCAGGCCCACGCCCTCGTCCAGATGGCTGCGTCGTAGGTGCCCGACAGGTTGCACTGCGCCCGGAACCGGGCCCGTGCAGGCGAGTCGAACGCCAGCCAGGCGACGGCCAGGTCACTGGCAGGGTCGCCCGCGCAGAGGTCGCCGAAGTCCAGCACCCCGGTCAACTCGCCGTCCGCGCCGAGCAGGAGATTCATGGGGTGCGGGTCGCCGTGCAGCCACAACGGAGCCCCTGACCAGGCCGGGACGGCGGCAGCACGCTGCCAGTCGGCCACGGCTGCCTGACCAGCGACCGCGCGGATCCTCGGGAGCCAGCCGTGGGCCCGAGCGGCAAGGGGGACGCCGCGGAACGGGTTCACCGGGGCGTCCGCATCAGCGGGCACATGGAGGGCGGTGAGGAACGCGGCCAGCCCAGGGGCTGCCGCCGCCCGTCCGGGCACCGGCACGTCGGCGGCGCTGCGGCCCGGCAGCCGCGGCACCACCGTCCAGCGCCACGGGTAGCCCTTGGCAGGACGGCCGGCGAAGACCGGCACGGGAACGTGAAAGGGGAGCAGCGGGGAGAGCCGGGGCAGGAAGGTGATCTCGTGCTCGATCAGGGCAGCCGCTGCCTGGCGCCGGGGGAGCCGCACCAGCAGGTCGGGACCGAGCGCGAACAACTCGTTGTCCCAGCCGTGCCCGAAGGCCTCCACATGGGGGTCGGCGTGGTGCGGGCACTGGGCGGCGAGCAGACGCGAGACCAGTGCGGCGTCGATGCGCACCTCTGCTGCGGGAATCTCGGCCACCGCGACAGGGTAGCCTTGTGGGGCGATGTTGGTGGCAAGGGAAGTCGAGGTCCGGGCGGGGGCCCGGCTGCTGCTGTCCCCGTCGTCGTTCCAGGTGGCGGCCGGTGACAAGATCGGCCTGGTCGGACGCAACGGCGCCGGCAAGACCACCCTCACCCGCATCCTTGCCGGGGAGTCACTCCCCGCAGCGGGCATCGTGACCCGTACCGGGCAGATCGGCTACCTGCCGCAGGACCCGCGCACCGGCGACGTCACCCAGCTGGCGAAGGACCGCATCCTCTCCGCCCGCGGCCTCGACCAGATCCTGCGACGACTGAACGCCCACACCATGTCGATGTCCGAATCGGTGGGTGAGGAGCTGGAGTTGGCGATGGCCTCATACTCGCGCGCCGAGGAGGAACTCGCTGCTGCCGGCGGCTACGCCGCCGACGCGGAAGCTGCCCGGATCGCTGCCAACCTCGGCCTGCCCGACCGGGTGCTCGGCCAGCAGATCGGCACCCTTTCCGGCGGCCAGCGTCGCCGCGTCGAGCTCGCCCGCATCCTGTTCTCCGGTGCAGACAACCTGCTGCTGGACGAGCCCACCAACCACCTGGACGCCGACTCGATCGTCTGGCTGCGCAGCTTCCTCGCTGCCTACTCGGGCGGGCTGATGGTGATCTCCCACGACGTCGGGCTGCTCGAGGCCACCGTCAACAGGGTCTTCCACCTCGACGCGAACCGCGCGGAGCTCGACGTCTATTCGATGGACTGGAAGCGGTACCTGCTGCAGCGCGAGACCGACGAGAAGCGGCGAAAGCGTGAGCGGGCCAACGCCGAGCGCAAGGCCGAGACGCTGATGGCGCAGGCCGACAAGATGCGCGCGAAGGCAACCAAGGCCGTCGCAGCGCAGAACATGGCCAAGCGCGCGGAGAAGCTGCTGTCAGGCCTGGAGGAGACACGGGCTGTGGACAAGGTGGCGCGGATCCGCCTGCCCAAGCCCGCACCCAGCGGCAAGACTCCGTTGACAGCCAGGGAGCTGAGCAAGTCCTATGGATCGCTGGAGGTCTTCACCGACGTCGACCTCGCAATCGACCGCGGGTCAAAGGTCGTTGTCCTCGGCCTGAACGGTGCCGGCAAGACAACGCTGCTGCGGATCCTCGCCGGCATCGAGTCCTCCGACACCGGCAAGGTGCTCCCCGGCCACGGCCTGCGGCTGGGCTACTACGCCCAGGAGCACGAGACCCTGGACGTGTCCCGCAGCGTGCTGGAGAACATGGTGACCGCTTCGCCAGAGCTCAACGAGACCGAGGTTCGCAGGATCCTGGGCTCGTTCCTGTTCAGCGGCGACGATGTGGAGAAGCCCGCGCGGGTGCTGTCCGGTGGCGAGAAGACCCGGCTGGCCCTTGCGATGCTGGTGGTCTCCGCTGCCAACGTGCTGCTGCTCGACGAGCCGACCAACAACCTGGACCCGGCCTCCCGCGGCGAGGTCCTGAACGCGCTCCGCGACTATGCGGGTGCCGTCGTCCTTGTGACTCACGACGAGGGAGCCGTGCATGCCCTCGAACCTGACCGGGTGCTCCTGCTGCCCGACGGGGACGAGGACCTGTGGAACCCCGACTACGCCGACCTGATCAGCCTCGCCTGAGCGCGAGGATTACACCAGTTCGGACGCCCTTGTCAGCACGTCGCGCAGCATGCCGGCGATCTCTGCGAACTCCGGCTCGCCGATGGTCAGCGGGGGAGCGAGCTGGATCACGGGGTCGCCCCGGTCGTCAGCGCGGCAGTAGAGGCCGGCCTCGAACAGGGCCTTGGAGAGGAAGCCGCGCAGCAGTCGCTCCGACTCGGCGTCGTTGAAGCTCTCCCGCGTCGCCTTGTCCTTGACCAGCTCGATGCCGTAGAAGTAGCCGGCGCCACGGACGTCGCCGACGATCGGCAGGTCGCGCAGGCCGTCCAGCTCGGCCCGGAAAGCAGGCGCCAGGTTGGCCACTCGCTGGTTCAGGCCCTCGCCCTCGATGAGGTCGAGGTTGGCCATCGCGACGGCCGCGGAGACCGGATGCCCGCCGAAGGTGAAGCCGTGGGCGAAGGACGTGGTGCCGTGCCGGAACGGTTCGAAGAGACGGTCGGAGGCGATCATCGCCCCGATCGGGGCGTAGCCGCTGCTCATCCCCTTGGCGCAGGTGATGATGTCGGGCACGTAGTCGAAGTCATCACAGGCGAACATCGAACCGATGCGGCCGAAGGCGCAGATGGTCTCGTCAGAGACCAGCAGCACGTCGTAGGAGTCACAGATCTCGCGAACGCGCTCGAAGTAGCCGGGAGGTGGCGGGAAGCAGCCCCCGGAGTTCTGCACGGGCTCGAGGAAGACGGCCGCGACGGTGTCGGCGCCCTCGAACTCGATCGCCTCGGCGATGCGGTTGGCCGCCCACTGGCCGAAGGCGTACTCGTCGGCCCGCAGGTGCTCCGGCGCGCGGTAGAACCCGGTGTGCGGCACCTTCACGGCGCCCGGCACCAGCGGCTCGAACGGCGCCTTGGCCGAAGGGATGCCGGTGATCGAGAGGGCGCCATGCGGCGTGCCGTGGTAGGCAACAGCGCGGGAGATCACCTTCGTCTTCGTAGGACGTCCGGTGAGCTTGTAGTACTGTTTGGCCAGCTTCCACGCGGACTCGACGGCTTCGCCGCCGCCGGTGGTGAAGAACACGCGGTTCAGGTCGCCCGGTGCGTAGCCGGCCAGGCGCTCCGCGAGCTCGATGGCTGCGGGATGCGCGTAGCTCCAGAGCGGGAAGTAGGCCAGCTTCGCCGCCTGTTCTGCTGCGGCCTGCGCCAATTCGACGCGACCGTGCCCCACCTGCACGGTGAACAGGCCGGAAAGGCCGTCGAAGTAGGAGCGACCCTTGTCGTCCCAGATCCGGTGGCCCTCGCCGCGGACGATGATCGGCACGTCAGCACCCAGGCCGCCGGCATCGGTCGACTCGTACACGGAGTGTCGGGTGAAGTGCCCCCAGAGGTGGTCGCGGGCAGCCTGCGCCAGCGGTGTGCCGGTGCGGGTGGTCGCGGTCGTGGCGGTGTCGATGCTCATCTGGTGCCCCAGTCGTAGTGCTGTTTGTTGAGTTTCAGATAGACGAAGGTCTCGGTGTGGGTGACCTCGGGGATGGTCCGGATCTGGGTCATCAACACGTCGAGGAGTTCGGAGTCGCCCTCGCAGACCACCTCCACCAGAAGGTCGAAGCTGCCGGCGGTGGTGACCACGTAGTCGATCTGCGGGATCTCGCAGAGCCGGTCGGCGACCGGGCTGACGTCACCCTGGGTCTTGATCCCGATCATGGCCTGACGGGTGAAGCCCACCACCAGCGGGTCTGTGACCGCGACGATCTGCATCACGCCGGTGTCGATGAGCCGTTGCACCCGCTGCCGCACGGCGCCCTCCGACAAGCCCACTTCGGCAGCGATGCTGACGAAGGGCCTGCGCCCGTCCTGCTGGAGCAGTTCGATGATCCTTTTCCCGACAGCGTCCGTCAGCGCAGGACGGCTGTTCGCCGCGGCCGTCTGTTCCGCAGCAGGGTTGCCGCGCTGTTGTGCCATGTCATGATCCTGCCCTACGATTGTCGCAGTTTGCAAACCGAAGTTCTGCGGTATTCGTGTAATGGACGTGTAACAAGTACGGATTATGGTGCTTTGGCAGCGGCAGCTATCTTCGCTCCACGAGCGGACGATCCGACGAGGGAGGGGTTCGGATGACCGAGGTGTCCAGCCTGCGGAATTTCGTAGGAGGCGATTACGCAGAGCCGTCCACTGCAGCGTTCGGTGAGGTGGTCGACCCGGCGACGGCACAGGTGATCGCCCGCGCCCCGATTTCCGGTGCCGCAGATGTGGACGCCGCGTACGCGGCCGCAGACAACGCCTTCCGCACCACGTGGGGTCGCACGACTCCTGCCGAGCGCCAACTCGCATTGCTGAAGATCGCCGACGCCATCGAGGCTCGGGCTGGCGAGTTCGTCGCCCTTGAGGCGCAGCAGACCGGTAAGCCGCTCGCGCTCACCGCGTCCGAGGAACTGCCACCGATGATCGACCACCTGCGCTTCTTCGCCGGAGCTGCGCGGGTGCTCGAGGGACGGGCGGCCGCCGAGTACATGACCGGCCACACGTCCTGGATTCGGCGCGAGCCGATCGGCGTCGTCGGCCAGGTGACGCCCTGGAACTACCCGCTGATGATGGCTGCGTGGAAGATCGCGCCCGCCCTCGCTGCCGGCAACACCGTCGTCCTCAAGCCGGCGGAGACCACCCCGCTGACCACCCTCCTCCTCGCCGAGGTTGCCGCAGAGTTCCTGCCGCCCGGCACGCTGAACGTCGTCACCGGCGATCGCGAGACCGGCCGGCTGGTCGTCGAACACCGCACCCCGGCGCTGGTCGCCATCACCGGGTCCGTGCGCGCCGGGGCTGAAGTCGCAGCGAGCGCAGCCCCGTCGGTGAAGCGGCTGCACCTTGAGCTCGGGGGCAAGGCCCCCTGCATCGTCTTCGACGACGCCGATATCGAGGCAGCCGTCGAGGGCCTCGGCATCGCCGGATTCTTCAACGCCGGGCAGGACTGCACGGCCGCCACCCGGTTGCTGGTGCACGAACGCATCCACGACGACTTCGTCGCTGCGCTCGCGGAGTTCGCCTCGGCGACGGTCGTCGGCCCGCCGTCGGACGCCGATGCCCTGTTCGGCCCGGTGAACAACGCAGGCCAGCTCAGTCGTGTCGCCGGCTTCATTGACCGGCTGCCCGATCACGCAACGCTGGCCGCGGGCGGTCAACGGCTCGCCCGCCTCGGGGAGGGCTACTTCTACGCACCCACAGTTGTCTCCGGCCTGAAGCAGGACGACGAGGCGATCCAGTCCGAGATCTTCGGGCCCGTGATCACCATCCAGTCCTTCAGCGACGAGCAGCAGGCACTCCGCTGGGCCAACGGGGTCGACTTCGGCCTTGCCTCCAGCGTCTGGACGAAGGACTTCGGCCGGGCGATGCGTGTGAGCAAGGAACTCGACTTCGGCTGCGTCTGGATCAACACCCACATCCCGCTGGTCGCCGAGATGCCGCACGGCGGCTTCAAGCGCAGCGGCTACGGCAAGGACCTGTCCATGTACGGCTTCGAGGACTACACCCGCATCAAGCACGTCATGGCGAACATCAACTCCTGAACCCGACCAACACCAAGGAGGCGGTATGTCCGATCGGCAGCTACCCGAGCCGAGTCCGTTCACCACGGCGATCGTCCGCGGGGCACTCACCCGTCGGACGGCCCTCACCGGCCTCGCCGGGCTGGCAGCCACCGGGCTCCTGGCCGCCTGCGGCTCGCCGGGACGCAACGCGTCCGCCTCCGGTTCTGCCAGTCAGGCACCCAAGGCCGCGGCCACCGACCTCTCTGACGCGGACAAGCTGGTCAACTGGTCGAACTGGCCCGAGTACATCGACGTCGACGCCAAGGGCAAGCACCCCAGCATCGAGGCCTTCACGAAGGCGACCGGCATCAAGGTCAACTACAACGAGGACTACAACGACAACGACGAGTTCTTCGCCAAGGTCCGTCCCCTCCTGGACGCGGGTCAGGACACCGGACGTGACACGTGGGTGAGCACCGACTGGATGGTGGCGCGGCTGATCCGCCTCGGCTACGTGCAGAAGCTGGATTACGGCAACATCCCGAACCTCACCAACCTGGAGCCCTCGCTCAAGGACGTTCCCTTCGACCCGGGCCGCATCTACTCCCTGCCTTGGCAGATCGGCTTCGTCGGCATCGCCTACAACCCGAAGGCGACCGGCGGGCGCAAGGTCACCTCCGTCGACCAGCTGCTGCACGACACCGCGCTCAAGGGCAAGGTGACGATGCTCACCGAGATGCGCGACACCGTCGGGCTTGTGCTGATCGAGCAGGGCAAGGACCTGGCGAAGGTGACAGCAGAGGACTTCACCGCCGCCCTCGCCGTGATCCAGGCGGCGAAGGACGCCGGCCAGATCAAGGGATTCACGGGCAACGAGTACACCAAACCTCTGGCATCGGGCGACACCGCCGCCTGCGTCGCCTGGACCGGTGACGTCGTCCAGCTCCGCGCGGACAACCCCCAGCTCGGCTACTCCCTCGGGGCGACGGGGATCCCGACCTTCTCCGACAACTTCGTCATTCCCAACCTTGCGCAGCACAAGCTCAATGCCGAGAGGCTGATCAACTACTACTACGACCCGAAGGTGATGGCGTTGGTCGCTGACTACGTCAACTACATCCCGCCGGTCGCAGGAGTCAAGGCGCTGCTGGTCAAGCAGGATCCCGCTGTCGCCAACAATGAGCTGATCTTCCCAAGCGAGGAGGTGCTGGCCAGGACCCAGACCTTCCGCGCCCTCACCGCGGAAGAGGAGACCTCGTTCAACCGCCAGTTCCAGGCCGTGGTGACGGGCTGACCATGGCGACGACCAGGGCTACTCCCGGCGACCTCAAGCTTGTCCAGCTGACGCGGCACTTCGAGGACTTCGTTGCCGTTGCCGGCATCGACCTGGTGGTGCCCGGCGGTTCGTTCTTCGCTCTGCTCGGGCCGTCCGGCTGTGGCAAGACGACAACCCTGCGCATGGTGGCCGGCCTGGAGGAACCGACGTCGGGCCAGATCCTGCTCGGTGCCGATGACATCACCGGTACGCGCGCCTACCAGCGCAAGGTGAACACGGTCTTCCAGAGCTACGCCCTGTTCCCGCACCTCAGTGTGCTCGACAACGTCGGCTTCGGCCTGCGGCAGCGGAAGGTGGGCGACTGGCAGCGGCGCGCGATGGAGGCGCTCGAGCTGGTCAAGCTCGCCGACCGCGCGAAGCAGCGTCCCCGCCAGCTGTCCGGCGGGATGCAGCAGCGGGTCGCCCTGGCCCGCGCGATCGTCAACGAGCCCGACGTCCTGCTGCTCGATGAGCCGCTGGGCGCACTCGACCTCAAGCTGCGCCGGGAGATGCAGATCGAGCTCAAGCGCATCCAGCAGGAGGTCGGGATCACCTTCATCCATGTCACCCACGACCAGGAGGAGGCCATGACCATGGCCGACACCGTCGCGGTGATGCGGGCAGGGCGCCTCGAGCAGGTCGGCGCTCCCGCCGACCTCTACGACCATCCGGCGACGACGTTCGTCGCCAACTTCCTCGGCCAGTCGAACCTGCTACCCCTGGAAGGGTTCAGCGATCCTGGCGGCGAGTTCGTGACCGCCCATGCCCACGGCATCGGGCTGGTGGTGGAGCGCGCGCAGTTGCCGGCCGGGATGGTGGTCAGGGCGCAGGTGGCCGCTGTCGACTCCGCAGTGCACCTGGGCATCCGTCCGGAGAAGCTGCGGATCCTCGGCCCCAACGACCCGCCGAGCGCCAACCGGCTGGGCGGCCTGGTCACCGATGCCTCCTTCAACGGGGTGGCGACCACCTACCTGGTCTCGATGCCGTGGGGCCAGGAACTGACCGTCACCCGGCCCAATGACGGCTCGCCGCGGGCGCAGAGGGGTGACGAGGTGACGCTGGGCTGGGACCCCAACCAGGCCTTCGTCCTGGCAGAGGCAGACTGATGGCCGCACTCACCCAGGCAGCTGTGGGTGCGGAGGCTCCGGTCTCGCGTCCCCGGCGGCGCGGTGGACTGGTGCCGCTGGTGCTGCTTGCCCCGGCCCTGTTGTGGCTCGTGGTCTTCTTCGTCGTGCCGACCATCTCGCTTGCGTCCCAGTCGCTGCAGACCGGCGACATCGACAACGGCTTCATGCTGACCTGGAACTTCGCGGTCTACGCCGAAGCGATGGCACGCTACTGGCCGCAGTTCCTGCGCTCGATGGTCTATGCCGCATCCGCGACCCTTGGGACCCTCCTCCTCGGCTACCCGCTCGCCTGGTTTATCGCCCACCGCTCGGGACGCTGGAAGAACGTGCTGCTGGTACTGGTGGTTGCACCGTTCTTCACGAACTTCCTGATCCGCACGCTGGCCTGGCAGATCATCCTCACTGACAACGGCCCGGTGACCGGCTTCTTCCGGGCAACCGGGCTCACCACCGTGCTCCAGGCCATGGGTCTGACGGACAACGACTCGCTGTTGGGCTCCCAGTTCGCCGTGATCTGCGGCCTTGTCTACAACTTCCTGCCGTTCATGGTGCTGCCGCTCTACACGATCCTCGAGCGTCTTGACGTCCGGCTGCTGGACGCGGCCGGTGACCTGTACGCCAACGGCTGGCAGACGTTCTGGAGGGTGATCTGGCCACTGTCGCTTCCCGGTGTTGTCTCCGGCACGCTGTTGACGTTCATCCCCGCCGCGGGCGACTACATCAACTCCCGGCTTTTGGGCAACACCCAGACGGTCATGATCGGGCAGGTCATCGACGCGCAGTTCCTGCGAGTCCTCGACTACCCGATCGCCGCAGCGCTGTCGTTCATCCTGATGGCGGCGATCATCGTCCTCGTGGCCGGTTACGTCCGCGCTGCCGGCACGGAGGAGCTGGTGTGATGGCGTGGCTCCGACGCAACCTCGTCGTCATCGTCGGCCTTCTCGTCATGGCCTACATCCTGATGCCGAACCTCGTGGTCACGATGTTCTCGTTCAACAAGCCGAACGGCCGCTACAACTACGAGTGGACCCAGTTCTCCCTCGACGCATGGCTGAATCCGTGCGCGAGCGCAGGGTTGTGCGAGTCCCTCGGGCTGAGCCTCTGGGTGGCCGTTGTCTCGGCGCTCGTGTCCACCGTGATGGGCACCATGGCTGCCTTCGCCCTGGGCAGGTACCGCTTCCGTGGACGCGCGGCGACGAACCTACTGGTGTTCTTCCCCATGGCGACGCCAGAGGTGGTGATGGGGTCCTCCCTGCTCACCCTCTTCATCGCCATGGGCATCCCGTCGGGGCAGGTGACCATCCTGATCGCGCACATCCTCTTCACGGTCTCGTTCGTGGTCACGACGGTGAAAGCACGCGTCGCGTCCCTTGACCCGGCGCTGGAGCAGGCTGCTGCCGACCTGTACGCGACGCCGTCCCAGGCGTTCTGGAAGGTGACGTTCCCGCTCGTCGCACCCGGCATCGCGGCCGGTGCGCTGCTTGCCTTCGCGCTCAGCTTCGACGACTACATCGTTACCAACTTCAACGCGGGGGCGACCACCGTCACCTTCCCGATGTTCGTCTGGGGCGCGGCGCAACGCGGCACCCCGGTGCAGATCAACGTCGTCGGCACCGTCATGTTCTTCGGGGCCCTCGCCATCGTCGGCTTCGGCCAGCTGATCGGGGCGCGGCTCCGAATCGGATCAAGGAGAAAGGAAGCGCTCTGATGCGCGTACTCGTGGTTGGTTCCGGCGGTGTGGGCGACGCGGTCGCCCGGATCGCCGCCCGGCGGGGGTTCTTCGAGGCGATGGTGATGGCCGACTACGACCTCGCCCGTGCGGAGAAGGCGGTGGCAGCCGCGGAGGCCTCCGGTGGTGGTGGACGCTTCGTCGCGGCGAAGGTGGACGCCTCCGACCCGGACTCGGTGAGTGCACTCGCCCGGGAACACGGGATCACCCACGTACTGAACGCCGTCGACCCGCGGTTCGTGATGAGCGTCTTCACCGGTGCGTTCGCCGCCGGCGCCGACTACCTCGACATGGCGATGAGCCTCTCCCACCCGCACCCGGACAACCCGTACACAGAGGTCGGGGTGAAGCTCGGCGACGACCAGTTCGCCCAGTCAGAGGCCTGGGAGCAGGCCGGACGGCTTGCGCTGGTCGGGATCGGCGTGGAGCCGGGCCTCTCCGATGTGTTCGCGCGCTACGCCGCAGACCACCTGTTCAGCGAGATCGAGGAGCTCGGCACACGGGACGGCGCCAACCTCGTGGTGCGGGACGAGAACGGCGAGGAGATCTTTGCGCCCAGCTTCTCGATCTGGACCACCATCGAGGAGTGCCTCAACCCGCCGGTGATCTATGAAGCCGACCGTGGCTGGTACACCACGCCGCCGTTCAGCGAGCCCGAGGTGTTCGACTTCCCCGAGGGGATCGGGCCGGTCGAGTGCGTGAACGTCGAGCATGAGGAAGTCCTGCTGATGCCGCGCTGGATCGACGCGAAGCGGGTCACCTTCAAGTACGGGCTGGGCGATGAGTTCATCGGGGTGCTGAAGACCCTCCACGCGCTGGGGCTAGACAAGACCACCCCGGTACGGGTGAAGGGAGTCGAGGTGTCGCCGCGGGACGTGGTGGCCGCAGTGCTCCCCGAACCGGCCAGCATCGGGCCGCGGATGACCGGAAAGACGTGCGCCGGGCTGTACGTGACCGGCACCGGCAAGGACGGCAACCCGCGCAGGACCTATCTGTACCACGTCGTCGACAACGAGTGGTCGATGGCGGAGTTCGGTGCGCAGTGCGTTGTGTGGCAGACAGCGATCAACCCGGTGGTGGCCCTTGAGCTGCTCGCAACCGGCGTCTGGGCGGGCGCCGGCGTCCGTGGCCCGGAGTCCTTCGACGCTGTGCCGTTCCTCGACCTGCTCGCCGGTGCGGAACCGGCGGGCTTCGGCTCGGCGTGGGGGATGGAGGACCGATGACGGCCGGCACGATCGAACAGACCCGTCGCATCGTCACGGAGCTCCCGGGGCCGAAGTCGCGGGAGCTGGCTCTGCGCCGTAAGGCTGCGGTCTCCCACGCTGTGAGCGTCGGCATGGAGGTCTACATCGACCGGGCGGAGGGAGCGATCCTCGTCGACGTTGACGGCAACCACCTGATCGACCTCGGCTCAGGCATCGCCGTGGCTTCTGTCGGCCACGCCGACCCGCGTGTCGTCGCGGCCGTCACCGAACAGGTGGGCCGGTTCACCCACACCTGCTTCATGGTCACCCCGTACCAGGGCTACGTGGAGCTGTGCGAGAAGCTGGCGGAGCTCACCCCGGGTACCCACGAGAAGCGTTCCGCCCTGTTCAACTCCGGTGCGGAAGCCGTGGAGAACGCGGTCAAGATCGCCCGTGCGCACACCGGACGCGCGGCTGTGATCGCCTTCGACCACGCCTACCACGGCCGTACCAACCTGACCATGGCGCTGACCGCGAAGGTGATGCCCTACAAGGCCGGGTTCGGCCCGTTCGCCCCCGAGGTCTACCGGGTGCCCATGGCCTACCCCTACCGCTGGCCTACCGGCCCTGATAACTGCGCGGACGAGGCGTTCGCCGAATTCACCTCTCGGGTGCACGTCCAGGTGGGGGAGGAGAACGTCGCTGCTGTCCTGGTGGAGCCGATCCAGGGCGAGGGCGGCTTCATCGTCCCTGCCGCCGGTTTCCTCGCCCGGGTGGCGCAGTGGTGCACCGACAACGGCATCGTGTTCATCGCTGACGAGATCCAGACCGGTTTCTGCCGTACCGGGGACTGGTTCGCCTGCGACCGCGAGGGCATCGTGCCCGACCTGATCACGACGGCCAAGGCTCTCGGCGGCGGACTGCCGATCGCTGCCGTCACCGGCAGGGCGGAGATCATGGACGCGCCCGTGGTCGGCGGGCTCGGCGGCACCTATGGCGGCAATCCGGTGTCCTGTGCCGCTGCGCTCGCTGCGATCGAGACCATGACCCACGGCGGCCTGGTGGACCGCGCCCGGCGGATCGGCACGGAGATTGATCATCGCCTGCGCGAGCTGTCGGCGCAGTTCCCGCAGATCGGCGACATCCGCGGACGGGGGGCGATGATGGCGATGGAGCTGGTGCGTCCCGACGGGTCGAAGACCCCCGACGCCGTCCTCACCAAGGCAGTCCTTGCCGGCTGCGCACGTCGTGGTCTTGTCGCCCTCGGCTGCGGCACCTATGGCAACGTGATCCGCCTGCTGCCGCCGCTCGTGATCGAGTTCAGCCTGCTTGCCGAAGCCCTCGACATCCTCGCCGAGTCGGTGGCCGAAGCCACCGCTTGACTCAGTTACGCTGTGCGAGCTGGACGCCGCCAACGTAGCCGGCGGCCAGCCCGAGGGCCAGGTGCCTGATCGATTCCTCCGCCGGCAGGAACGTCGGATGGTGCAATCCCACGCGGTGCCGGGCGCCGCTGGACGGGGCGCCCGTGCCAACGAACATCATCAGGATCGGGGCAATCCGGGAGTAGTGCGAGAAGTCGTCCGCGCCACAGGAACGGAATGGTTCGTGCGCAACCGGCATGCCCAGACGGGTCAGCAGCGGGTCCACCAGCTGCACCAGGCGGCGGTCGTTGTTCAGCACCGGGTCGCCGACGATCAGGTTCACCTCGGCCCGCGCCCCACGCGCGGCAGCGGTGTGCTCGGCGAGTCGCCGGATTGCGGCGTGCAGGTGGGTGCGGTCCGACTCGTACATGGTGCGGATCACGCCGTGCAGTGACCCGCTCTCCGGAATGATGTTGTGCGCAGTGCCGGCCTCCATACGACCCACCGTGATCACAGCGGGGTGGATCGGGTCGATGGTCCGGCTCACCAGCTCCTGGAGGCCGGTCACGATGTTGGCAAGGATCGGGATCGGGTCGATCGCGACGTGCGGGTAGGCGCCGTGGGCCGGCTCGCCATGCACGACGATGTCGAACTGGTCGGCCGCGGCGTTCACAGCTCCCACACCGGTGCTGATCACGCCGCCGGGAACCCGCGGCTGCACGTGGCCGCCGATGACGGCGCACACCTGGTGCTCGGCGAGCAGCTGTGAGGTGACGACGTCCTCCGCCCCGGAGGGCTGGGTCTCCTCGCGCGGCTGGAACAGCCCGACGAGTCCGACCGGCAGCGTGTCGACATGCCGCGCGGCCTGCAGCAGCAGCCACAACGCCGCGAGGTGCACATCGTGTCCGCAGGCGTGCATGGCCCCGTTCGTCGATGCCCATTCCAGGCCCGTGCGTTCGACCAGCGGCAGCGCGTCCAGTTCTGCACGGATCGCCACGGCAGGGCCGGGCGGGCCGACCCGGACGAGGAACCCCGTATCGGCGACGCGGGTGGCGCGGAGGTTCGGCAAGGCGTGGCGCAGGCGCTCGGCCGTCGGCCGCTCCGCGCCGCTCAGGTCGGGGTGGCGGTGCAGCTCCCTGCGCAGTGCGCGGGCGTGCACCAGGTCCAGGTCGAGGTGCTCCACCAGTTGCGCCAGCAGTGTGGTCGCGGCCGGGTCCGGCCAGGGGGTCACCATGAGCCCATCTTCCCAGCGGTGGTGGTCACGACGACAGCGGCCGGAAGGTCTGGACGGTGATGTCGATGGTCACCGTGCCGCCGGCGACCTCCTCCGGCACCCGGTGGAAGGCGTTCGGTCCCATAGCGATCAGGTCGGCGGCGAGCCCGGCCGCCACTGCAACCTGTCGCCGCAGCAGCCGGGTGTCGTGCAGCTCGAAGAACTCCGAAGCTGCAGCGGCGAGCTGATCGGCCTTGTCGGGTGGCACTTCGAGCAGGCCGTGCCGGTCACGCAACCCGGCAAGGTGCCCGGGGCGCGGGGTTGCCACGACCAGCATGCCGTCGGGACGCAGCGTGCGGGCGAACTCGGGCAGGTTGCGGGGGGCGAAGACGCACAGGACGGCGTCGAGGCAGCGGTCGCGCACCGGCAACGGCTTCCACACGTCGGCGACAACTGCAGCGATGCGCGGGTCGATACGCGAGGCGACCTTCGCTGCCGCCTTCGACACGTCCAGCGCCACCCCGACCGCCGCCGGATCGTCGCCGAGGGCTCGGGCGAGGTAGTACGCCGTGCCCGAGCCCACCTCGAGTATCGACATCCGGCCGGCGACCTGCGCTGCCACCTGCTCCGCGACGGGCTCGAAGACGCCGGCGGCGTGCACCCGGCCGCGGGCCGCCAGCATTGCAGCGGTGTCTGCATTGGCCGGCTCGGGGCCGCCGAGGAGGTTCAGGTAGCCCTGGCGCGCCAGGTCGAAGCTGTGGCCGTTCACGCAAGTCAGCGAGCCGTCGGCCACGCCGAGTCCCGACCGGCAGACCGGGCAGGCCAGCAGGTCGGTGGCCACGTCGATGGCCACTACGCCGCCCGGAACTCCAGGCCGGTGCCGTCCTCAGCCTTCAGGGTGAGGGTGTTGCCGACGATGGCATAGCTGGTCGCCGCCCCGAGGGCAGTGAGGACCGCAGTCTCCTGCGCGTTCTCGTCGGGGTTCGCGCAGGCCATCTTCGTGCTCATCAAGGGCCCCGCCTTGAAGCTGCTGCCCTCGATCTGCACCTGGCCCCTGAAGGTGTTGCAGGCCTTGCCGGTGAGCTGGTCGCCGTTCACCTGCAGGGTGACGGTGCTGCCCGGCACCGGAGAGGCGGTGGCGGCCTTCGCGATCACGGCGGACAGCTGCCAGGTGGTGCCGGTGAGCGGCCTCGGCGTCTCTGCCGGAGCCGGCTGCAGGCTCAGCACGACCCTTCCAGAGGCGGCCAGGAGGGCGAACAGCCCAACCGTCAAGATCCAGTGCTTGCTCACGTCGCCTCCTCGCGTCCGGTTGCCGGCGCCTGGGCGGCGCGCCGCATCGCCCGCATGTCCGAGCGGATCAGCAGCACCAGGCCGAGACCCGCCATTCCTGCGAACGTGAACCATTGAATCGCATACGAGAAGTGGTTGCCTTCTGTGAGCTCCGGCGGGGTGACCGGCGCGAGGTCGCCGGACTGCGCCGGCGTGATCTCGAGGACGGACACGAACCCGTTCACGAGCGGGTAGGGCAGGGTCCCTGCGACAGCGGCCGAGTTGACAAGGCGGACCGCGTTGCTGGGCGCAACCGGAGTCGTCGCCTCCTGGCTGCCCTGCTCGTCACGGCGGACGTAGCCGAGGATGGCCACCTCGCCGGCGGGCGGGGCCGGCAGCGCCGCCGGGTAGTCCTCGTCGTTGGGCTTGGTGCCGAAGCCGCGGTCGACGAGCACCCAGGCCCCCGTCGTGGTGCGCAGTGGGGTGAGCACCTCGTAGCCGCTGGCCGGCCCGAGGGAGCGGTAGCGCACCATGAACTGGTGGTCGGGGTCGAAGGTGCCGCGAACCGTCACCCGCTGCCACTGGTCGGCCTCGACGATCGTGCGGGTGTAGATGGCGGCGAAGTCGGCCACCGGGGTGTTCTGGTGAGCAACGACGGAACTGTTCATCGCCCGCCGTTGGTCGAGCCGGTCGAGCTGCCAGCGCCCGAGGTTGACGAAGGCGATGGTGAGGGCGACCACGAAGACAGCGAGTGCCAGCCAGCGCAGCCAGGGCCTGCGGCCGATGGGGGTCGTACCCATCGGGGTGTCGAGGAGCTTCATCGGGGCTCTTCCACCACCGAGCCATCGATGATCTCTGCACTCGGTAGCGCCGGCCGGTGGACCGGTTCCGGGGCCTCCACCTCCGGCGGGCGACGAAGGTCGATCGCGTTGGCCAGCATCACGGCGATCGTCGGCAGCACGGCCGCAGCCACCAGCAGGATCAGGTTCCAGGGGAGCGGGGTGACTGTCGCGGAGAGGAAACACGCCACCCGGACGGCCATCGTCCACAGATAGCGGCTGCGGCGCTCATCGTTATCGAGGGAGCGGCGCTTCCTGGCGCTGGTGATCAGCGTCGGTTTGGGTGCACTCGCCGGACTCACGGCACCCAGCCTAGGTCGCAGACTCGGGGGCAGCTTTCCGCTAGCGTTGCGCCGTGACTGAAATCTCAACAAATGTACGCGCCCGTAGCGTGATCGTGACCGGTGGCAATCGGGGCATCGGTCGGGCCATCGTCGAACGCTTCGTCGCCGCCGGCCACAAGGTCGCCAGCCTCGACATGGGCGGCGAGCCCCCGGAGGGCGCCCTCGGCTTCGCCTGCAACGTGACCGACGCCGAGCAGGTGGACGCGGCCTTCGCCGCCGCGGAGGAGGCCAACGGCCCTGTCGAGATCCTGGTCGCCAACGCCGGCATCACGAAGGACACGCTCATCCTGCGCATGGGCGATGCCGAATGGGACGCCGTCATCAGCGTCAACCTGACCGGCGCCTTCCGCTGTGCGAAGCGGGCAACCAAGAGCATGATCCGCGGACGCTGGGGCCGCATCGTCTTCACTGGCTCGGTCGTCGGTCTGTACGGCTCGCCTGGCCAGGTGAACTACTCGGCGTCCAAGGCCGCTCTTGTCGGCGTGGCCCGCTCGCTCACCCGCGAGGTGGGGTCCCGCGGCGTCACAGCCAACGTCGTCGCCCCCGGCTTCATCGAGACCGACATGACCGCCGTCCTTCCCGAAGACGTGATCGCGCGGTACCTCGCGTCCATCCCGGCCAACCGGCTGGGCCAGCCGTCGGAGGTGGCCGCAGCGGTGGCCTTCCTTGCTTCCGAAGAAGCCGGTTTCATCAGCGGCGCCGTCATCCCGGTCGACGGTGGCCTCGGCATGGGTCACTGAGAGGCTCGACATGGGAATCCTTGAAGGCAAGAACATCCTGGTCGCCGGTGTGACCATGAACACCTCGATCGGCTACCGGGTGGTCGAACTCGCGCAGGCGGAGGGCGCCAACGTCGTCGTGTCGAACTTCGGCAGGGCGATGAGCCTCACCGAGCGCGTTCTCAAGCGCCTCGAACCGACACCGCCGCTGCTGGAGCTGGACGTGACCGACGACGACCACCTGGCCACCCTCGCCGACCGAATTGGTGAGCACTTCGACCACCTCGACGGTGTGGTGCACTCGATCGCCTACGCCAACCCCGAGACGGCGCTGGGGGGCAAGTTCCTCTCCACCCCGTTCAGTGACGTGAGCACCTCTGTGCAGACCTCCGCCTACTCGCTGGTCAGCCTCGCGATGGCCTGCAAGCCGCTGTTCGCACCGACTGCAGCCATCGTCGGGCTCACCTTCGACGCGACGCTGTCGTGGCCGATCTACGACTGGATGGGCGTCTCCAAGGCTGCGCTTGAGAGCGCGTCTCGCTACCTGGCCCGCTATCTCGGCCCGGACGGCGTCCGCTGCAATCTCGTCGCTGCCGGCCCGCTGGAGACCATCGCGAAGAAGGCGATCCCCGGATCGGAGGAGTTCAACAACATCTGGGGTGGCCGGGCGCCGCTCGGCTGGGACTCCCAGGACCTGACGCCGACCGCGAAGGCCGTTGTCGCGCTGTTGAGCGACTGGTTTCCCTCAACCACGGGTGAAATGCTCCACGTCGACGGCGGGCTGCACTCCACGGGGGCGTGAGGGTCGGTAGGTTGGCCGCATGAGCGTTGTCCAACTCGAGGGTGTCTCGATCATCCGATCCGGAGCCACCCTGCTGGCTGACGTCAACTGGACCGTCGAGGAGGACGAGCGCTGGGTGGTGATCGGTCCCAACGGCGCCGGCAAGACCACCATGTTGCAGATCCTCGGCGCGCAGTCACACCCGTCGAGGGGCACAGCGACCATCCTTGGGGAGACCCTCGGCGCCGTGGATGTGTTCGAACTGCGTCCCCGGATCGGCGTGACCTCTGCGGCGCTGGCCGACCGGATCCCCAAGTCGGAGCGTGTCTCCGACGTCGTGGTCTCGGCTGCCTACGCGGTGATGGGCCGCTGGCGCGAGGACTACGACGACCTCGACCACGCCCGTGCCCGGCAGCTCATGCAGCAACTCCAGGTGGACCACCTGGGCAACCGCACGTTCGGCACCCTCAGCGAGGGTGAGCGCAAGCGGGTACAGATCGCGCGGGCGCTGATGACCGACCCTGAACTGCTGCTTCTCGACGAGCCGGCAGCCGGGCTCGACCTGACCGGCCGCGAGGCGCTGGTGACGACCCTCGCCGACATCTGCAGCGACCCCTACGCCCCGGCGACAGTGCTGGTCACCCATCACGTCGAAGAGATCCCGCGCGGCATCACCCACGCCCTGCTGCTCAAGCACGGCCGCGTCGTGGCCGCGGGCCCCATTGCAGAGACCCTCACTGGCCCGAAAATGAGTGCCACCTTCGACATCCTCCTCGAAGTCTCCGCGACCGACGGACGCTGGTCTGCGAGGGCAGCTTCGCGTGCGGGCCACCGGCTTCCCGCACGGTTGGCATGATGGGGGGTAGGAGAGGGGTTTCGCGATGATGCAATGGGTGGCTGAACACCTGTGGGCGGCATGGCTGACGTTGGCCACGCTGCTCGCCGTCGCGGAGATGCTCACTCTCGACTTCACCCTGCTGATGCTGGCTGCGGGCGCCCTCGCCGGAGGGTTGGTCGCGCTTGCTGTACCAGGGCTGCTCTGGCTGCAGATCATGCTGGCCGTCGTCGTGGCCGTTTCCATGCTCGGCCTCCTGCGCCCCACACTCCTGCGCAAGATCCGCGCCCTGCCCGGCTATCGCTCCAGCGTTGACAAGATGGTCGGCAGCCCCGGCGTCGCCCTCACCCGGATCACCGCAGAAGGCGGTGAGGTGAAGGTGGCCGGCGAGGTCTGGTCTGCCCACAGTCTCGAGGGCAACATCGAAGCCGGCACAGAGGTCGAGGTCTACCGCATCGACGGCCCCATCGCGATCGTCTACCCCAGACACCTAGCCCTGCCCTGAACCAAGGAGAGACATGCCTGAACTAGTCAGCGCCATCATCGGAGTGCTGATCGCCATCGTCGTGGTCACCATCATGTTGCGGTCGGTGCGGGTGGTCCGCCAGCAGCAGGTGGGCGTGGTCGAACGGCTCGGCAAGTTCCGTCGCACTCTCGAGCCCGGCCCGCACCTGCTGGTGCCGGTGATCGACTCCGTCCGCTACACGATGGACATGCGTGAAGCCGTGGTGCCGTTCCCGCCGCAGGGCGTGATCACGGAGGACAACCTGATGGTGGGGATCGACTCGGTGATCTACTACCAGGTCGTCGACCCGGTGCGCGCGGCCTACGAGGCCCAGAACTACATCCAGGCCATCGAGCAGCTCACCATGACCACGCTGCGAAACATCATTGGTGGCCTCGACCTCGAGCAGACCCTGACCAGCCGCGAGGAGATCAACCAGAAGCTGCGGGCCGTGCTTGACGAGGCCACCGGCAAGTGGGGCATCAAGGTCAACCGGGTGGAGCTGCGCGCGATCGAGCCGCCGGCAACAATCCGTGACGCGATGGAGAAGGGCGCCCGCGCCGAGCGCGACAAGCGGGCAGCGATCCTTACCGCAGAGGGCCAGCGCCAGTCGATGATCCTCTCGGCGTCCGGTGACCGGGAAGCCTCCATCCTGCGTGCGCAGGGTGAGCGGGAGTCGGCCGTGCTCCGGGCACAGGCCGACCGGCAGGCGTCCATGCTGCGGGCAGAGGGCGAGGCACAGGCCATCACCACGACGTTCAACGCCATCCACGCCGGCAAGCCGACGCAGTCGCTGCTGGCCTACCAGTACCTGCGGATGCTGCCGAACCTCGCCAAGGGTGAGTCGAACAAGGTGTGGATCATCCCGAGCGAACTCAACGACGCACTGAAGGGCCTTGGCAACATAGCCGGACGAGCCCAGGCAGCGGCAGACGATGTCGATGAGGGCGAGTTCAGCGCACCGTCAAAGGTGGACGTGTTCGCAGAGATCGAGGCCCAGAAGGTCGAGGACGCCGAGCAGTCGCAGAAGTCGGTGCAACAGGCGATCGCCGAGGCGGAGGCGCTGGAAGGACGGCGAGCGGCACGCCTGGACCACGAGCGTGCCAACGCGCTCACCACCGGAGCGCCGGACGTCGCGGCTACCGTGCCCGTCGCGGCGGAGCAGCCGGACCAGGAGCCGAACCCAGCAGGATGACAAGGCTCGAGAAGTGGCCGGCCATGTCCACCTCCGGGTCGAGCAGCCACTGGGTCTGAAGACCGTCGGCGGCGGCGATCAGCAGGCTGGCCGCAACTCCCGCGTCGAGGCTCGACGGCAGCGTCCCTGCCTCCTTGCGGGCGGCGATGTCGGCGGCCAGCAGCTCGCGAACGCGGGCGTACCGTGTGACGAACAGCTCATGCGAGGGGTGGCCGGGGTCGCTCGCCTCGATGGAGAACTGGGCGTACAGCGGTACGAGGCCGGGCACGTCCGCGTTGTGCCGGACGATGCTGACCAGCGCGTCCACGGGCGACTCGCCCCGCTCGAGGGCGGCGTCCTCGTTGACCGCGTCCCGCATAGCGAGGATCTCCGCGAAGAGCTCCTCCTTGGAGGAGAAGTAGTGCAGCAGCCCGGCCTGGCTGAGACCGACGGCGTTGGCGAGCTCCTTCACCGACGTGCCGCGGTAACCGGTGCGGGCGATGACATCGAGGGCTGTGGTCAGGATCTCCTCGCGCTTGGCGAGGCCCTTGGCGTATCTGGCGGGCCGGGGCATGGCGACATCGTAGGGTCACCGGCCGACCGGTTGTGAACCCGGCGTCAGGCCACCGGCTCGCGGGCGTACCGTCCGGCGAGGGCGGAGCAGGCCATCAGCTGGGCTTGGTGGAACAACACCAGCGGCAGCACCAGCAGGCCCAGTGGTTGGCCGACGAACAGCACCCCTGCCATCGGCAGGCCGGTGGCGAGCGACTTCTTGGTGCCACAGAACTGGATGGCGATCGCGTCGGCGCGGTCGAAACCCAGCCTCCGGGCCGTCCACCAGGTGAGGGCGAGCATCACGGCGAGAAGCACAACGCAGACGGCCACCACGATCGCGAGGTCCGTCCACGAGGTCGACGACCACATGCCTTCGCGCATGCCGGCGGAGAACGCGGCATAGACGACCAGCACGATCGAGCCGCGATCCACCACCTTCAGTTGTGGGTGGGCCTTCACGAAGTCGGCCGTCCAGTGGCGCGACAGCTGGCCGAGCAGGAACGGCACGAACAGCTGCAGCACAATCTCCACGATCGTCGAGGTGGTGAATGCGACCTTGCCGGTGCTGCTCAGGAGCAGCCAGCACAGCAGCGGGGTGAGGAACACGCCAAGGATGTTGGACGCCGAAGCGCTCACCACAGCGCCGGCGACGTTGCCCTTCGCGATCGAGGTGAACGCTATCGAGGACTGCACGGTCGAGGGCACCAGCGTCAGGTAGAGCAGCCCGGACTGGAGCCCCGGCGCGAGTATCGGCCCGGTCAGCGCCACAACGGCGAGGCCGAGCACGGGGAAGAGCACGTAGGTGAACGACAGGATCGTCAGGTGCAGCCGCCAGTGCTTGAAGCCTGCCAGCGTCTCGCTCGGGCTCAGCCGGGCGCCGTAAAGGAAGAACAGGAGGGCGATCGCGATCGTTGTTGCCCACGCCAGCACGGTCACCCAGGTCCCGGTGGCGGGGAAGATCGAGGCCAGCACGGCTGCGGTGATGATCGCGAGCAGGAACCGGTCGACAGGGATTCGTGAGAGCCAGGACATTGGTGGTCATACTAAGGGGCGCCCCGAGAAATAGGATCGCTGAGTGGCCACCGTGATCAGCATCGACAACCCCGAGGATCCGCGGCTGGCCGACTACGTCGGGTTGCGGGAGGCGACGCTGCGCCACCTCCTTGAGACCGAGCGCGGCGTGTTCATCGCAGAGGGCAGCAAAGTGATCCGCCGAGCGCTGGAGGCCGGTTACGCGCCGCGATCCTTCCTGCTGGCCGAACGCTGGCTGGCCGAGCTGGCAGACGTCCTCGAACCCCTGGACGCCCCCGTCTACGTGGTCAGCGAGGACCTCGCCGAGCGGGTGACCGGGTTCCACGTGCACCGCGGGGCTCTCGCGTCCCTGCACCGCACCGCTCGGCACGAGGTGCGCGACGTGCTGGCCGGACGACGCCTGATGGTGTTGCAGGACCTCGTTGACCACACCAATGTGGGCGCGATCGCCCGCAACGCCGCCGGTCTCGGCTGGGACGGGATGCTGGTGAGCGCCCGGTGCGCCGACCCCCTGTATCGCCGGTCGATCAAGGTCTCGATGGGCACGGTGTTCTCGCTGCCGTGGGCGCGGCTGACCGACGGTACCGACATCGGTGCGCTGCTGCACGGCGCCGGGTTCCGGGTGGCAGCGCTGGCGCTCAGCCCTGACGCGGTGACCCTGGCGGAGTTCTCTGCCTCGCTATCGCCGGACGATCGCCTGGCTGTGCTGTTGGGCACAGAGGGTCACGGCCTCACGGCGGACTGGGTGGCTGCTGCCGACGCGCTTGTGCAGATCCCGATGCGGGCAGGGGTGGACTCCCTGAACGTTGCTGCGGCCAGCGCGATCGCCGGCTACGCCCTGGCGTAAGCCGGCCTTTGGTTCAGCCGTCCGCGGACGTGCGGCGCGGGCTCACCGGCCAGTCCTCGGGGTAAAGGTGGGCGAGTTCCTCGTGCTGGGCGTACAGCTTGCGCCGCATCCGGTTAGACAACCGATCGCCGAAGACGGTGCCCTTGAGATGGTCGGTCTCGTGCTGCATGCAGCGGGCCAGCGTGCCGGTGCCGACGACGGTGACCGGTTGGCCCCATGGGTCGACGCCGGTGCAGACAGAGTGGTCGGGCCGGGCCAGCGGTTGGTAGCCGCCGGGCAGGGAGAGGCAGCCTTCTTCGGCGGACTCCAGGTTCCGTGCGTCGCCTTCGGGCAGCGTGACCACGGGGTTGCAGATTGCGCCCATCCGGTGGATGTCGTCGGCGTCGGGGCAGTCGTAGACGAACAGGGCAAGGTCGACCCCCACCTGGGTGGCGGCGAGGCCGACCCCGTGGGCCGCAGCCATGGTGGCGAACATGTCGCGCACCAGCGTGCGGAGGTCGTCGTCGAAGGCTGTCACCTGACGGGTCTGCGCGTGCATCACCGATTCACCCCACCGGGTGATCGGCAGCACGGTGCCGCCGGTGGTCAACTCCTCGATGCCCATGCCTGTCCCATCCTCGTCTCGACGCCCGCCATCTTAGGGGCCACCGCGTGCCAGCCTTGCGCCGGTGCCCGCAGCGGGCGACGCTGGCCGGGTGGAGCGGTTGGCCGATTCCCTCACCCCAGAGGCGCAGGTGCTGCTGGGCACGTTCGCAGAGCACCTGCGGCTGGAGCGTGGGCTGTCTCCGCATACCGTGCGCGCCTACACCGGTGACCTCACCAACCTGTTCGCCCACCTTGGCCGGGTGGCCGATGGTGACCCGGGCGAGGTGACGCTCGCCGACCTGCGCACCTGGCTCGCCAACCTGCACGCAGGGGGCGCCGATCGCGCCACCCTGCAGCGCCGGTCTGCCGCCGCGCGCACCTTCTTCGCCTGGGCACGCCGCACCAACCGCATCGCGTCCGACCCGGCTCAGGCCCTGCGATCACCGAAGGTCGACCGGCGGCTGCCGCCGACGGTCGAGGTCGACCAGGCGCGCAGCCTGCTGGACGGGCTGGCCGCTCGGGTGGCCGAGGCCGGCGAGCCGGGGGATGTCGCGGCCCGGCGCCGTGACCTTGCCGTGGTGGAGGTGCTGTACGCGTCCGGCATTCGGGTGTCGGAACTCTGCGGCCTGGATCTTGGTGACATCGACGACCAGCGTGGCCTGCTGCGCGTTCTCGGCAAGGGTGGCAAGCAGCGGACGGTGCCGCTCGGCGGCCCCGCCGTTCGCGCCCTGGACGCTTGGCTGGGAGTGCGGTCTGTGCTGGCGGCGCCCGGCGCGGACCAGGCCCTTTTCGTCGGTGACCGTGGCGGACGGATCGACCCTCGGGTGGTACGCCGTCTGGTGCACCGCGCGCTCGCGATGGTGCCGGACGCTCCCGATCTGGGGCCGCACGGGTTGCGCCACGCGATGGCCACGCACCTGCTGGAGGGTGGAGCCGACCTGCGTTCGGTGCAGGAGATCCTCGGGCATTCCTCGCTGGCGACAACGCAGCTGTACACCCACGTGTCCGGCGACAGGCTGCGCCGGGCCTACCAGCAGGCCCATCCGCGCGCGTGATCCCTGTCGAAGCGAGGTTCGCTCAGAGGAAGCGCTCCGGGTCGGTGTAGCTGCCGTCGAGCTTCACCGTGAAGTGAAGGTGGCAGCCGGTGCTCCAGCCCGTCGAACCGACACGACCCACGACCTGGCCACGGCGGACATTCGCGCCGGGGAGTACAGAGAAGCCCTGAGCGTGTAGATAGATCGTGACCAGGTGGTGTCCGCCGACTTCTCCATGGTCGAGCTCGAGCCGGTTGCCGCTGGCCGGGTCTCGGCTCACCGAGGCCACGCGGGCGTCGGCGGCAGCCCGGATCGGCGTCCCGCAACCGGCCGTCAGGTCGACGCCGTTGTGCAGGCGCCACTCGTGGAAGATCGGGTGCAGCCGCATCCCGAAGGTGGAGCCAACCGCGCCGGGCACCGGTCTTGTCAGCAGCCCGGGCAGCGGTGCGCCGGCCGCGAGCGCCTGCGTCCGGTCGGAAAGCAGCCGTCCAACCAGGTCCGTTGCCGTTGCCGGCAGGAGCCGGACGGGGCCTGCGTCGAGCAGGCTGAGCGGATCGAGGTAGGTGTCGCCCCGCTTGAGCCCCCAGTGCAGGCAGGTGCCGCCGGGACAGCTGTGGCCGCCTGTCAGCCGGCCGATCACCTGGCCGGTGCCGACCTGTGCGCCGACTGCGACCGTCGGGATCACCGGCAGGTAGGTGGTGCGCAGGACGCCGTGGCTGACCACGACCACCCCACGCCCGGCGAGCGTGCCCGCGTAGACGACCCGACCAGCCATGGCCGCCACCACATCGGCGCCAACGGTGCCGAGCAGGTCAACCCCTCGATGGCCTGCCAACCACGGCTGGTCGGGCGGGTCGAAGCCGCGCACCACAGGTCCGGGTAGGGGCGGGACGGCGGACGCAGCCGCTGCCACCGGCGGTGCCACCCCCAACCAAAGGCACCAGCCGATCACCCCTGCCACCAGCACGCGCAGCTTCGCCATGCCCCCATCTTCGGCAGCTGTCCGCTGCCGGCGTCAGCGGCCCCGTCGCCCTGTGGACGCCGCTCACGGCCTGTGGACAACGCCGGTTGGCGGCACAGGCCCTCGGTTGCGTAGAATCGTGCCAGCGACCCGGCCGATCCGGGTCGACTTCGCACGTAATCTGACCGCCGTACGGCGGGCCGGACCCGAGGTCCTCTAGTGAGGTGGGTACCCGGCGACTGCGTCAGGCGGATCGAAAAGCTCGATCCGGAAAACCCAAAGCGGGTAACGGCACCGTCCGAACCCGCGCAGAGAGGAACGGCCATGGCCGTCGTCACCACGCGCCAGCTGCTGGACAGTGGCGTCCACTTCGGGCACCAGACCCGCCGGTGGAACCCCAAGATGAAGAAGTTCATCTTCACCGAGCGCAACGGCATCTACATCATCGACCTGCAGCAGTCGCTGGGCTACATCGACAGCGCGTACGCCTTCGTCAAGGAGACCGTCGCCAAGGGTGGCCAGATCCTGTTCATCGGCACCAAGAAGCAGGCCCAGGAAGCCATCGCCGAACAGGCGACCCGCGTCGGGATGCCCTTCGTGAACCAGCGCTGGCTTGGCGGCATGCTCACCAACTTCGGCACCATCAGCAAGCGCATCGCGAAGATGAAGGAGCTCGAGGGCCTCGACTACAACGACGTTGCAGCCTCCGGACTGACCAAGAAGGAACTTCTCCAGCAGAAGCGCAAGATGGACAAGCTCGCCAAGACCCTTGGTGGCATCCGGGACATGCACCGCGTGCCGCAGGCCATCTGGGTCGTTGACACCAACAAGGAGCACCTCGCCATCGACGAGGCCCGCAAGCTGCACATCCCGATCGTGGGCATCCTTGACACCAACTGCGACCCCGACCACGTCGACTTCCCGATCCCGGGCAACGACGACGCGATCCGTTCCGTCGCACTGCTGACCCGAGTGCTCGCCGACGCCGTCGCCGAGGGCCTGCTGGCCCGCTCCGCCGGTGCCGTCACGGGCGAAGAGCCCGAGCCGATGCCCGACTGGGAGCGCGACTTGCTGGCCGGCGCTCCGGCTGGGGCTGTCGCCGAGCCCGTCGTCGAGGACATCGTCGTCGTCGAGCCCCTGTCCGAGGCTGTCGCCGAGGAGATCGCTGTCGAAAAGGGCGTCGCCGAGGTTCCGGCCGCGGTCGTCGCCGTCGAGCCGGTCGTCGAGGAGCCGGTGGCTGAGGAAGTCGCTGAGGAGCCGGTGGCTGAGGAAGTCGCTGAGGAGCCGGTGGCTGAGGAAGTCGCTGAGGAGCCGGTGGCTGAG
>Ga0209745_1000038_pt1 | contig 70532 bp, 69 predicted proteins | sample BarGraNGADG00312_FD_184495 | JGI IMG/M metagenome (GOLD analysis project Ga0209745, IMG submission 184495) | Arctic peat soil microbial communities from Barrow, Alaska - Barrow Graham LP Ref core NGADG0004-312 (SPAdes) (version 2) | ecosystem: Environmental > Terrestrial > Soil > Wetlands > Peat... | reverse complement strand
ATCGCGGCGATTCTCGCGCAGGGACGCCCGGCGCAGGGACGCCCGGCGCACGGCCATCCCTAGGGAGATCCGACCGATGGGACACTGACACCGTGACCCCCGTGAGCTACTACCCCGCCCGCGCGGTCGTCGACCTCGGCGCGATCGCCTCGAACGTGCGCAGCCTCGCCGACCACGCCCCGACCGCTCAGGTGATGGCCGTCGTCAAGGCCGACGGTTACGGGCACGGGCTCGTCCCGGTCGCGACGGCCGCGGTCGCTGGCGGCGCCGCGTGGCTGGGTGTCGCCCAGGCTGACGAGGCCCTGGCCCTGCGGGCCGCGGGGTTCCGGACCCGGATCCTCACCTGGCTGTACGCGCCGTCGGCGCCGTTGCGCGAGCTCATCGAGGCCGACGTCGACGTGTCCGTGGCGGCTCCCTGGGCCCTCACCGCTGTTGTCGTGGCCGCGCGTGCGGCCGGCCGAACCGCCCGGATCCACCTCAAGGTCGACACAGGTCTGGGCCGCAACGGGCTGCTGCCCGCGGTCTTCGCCGACGTGCTCGACGACGCGCTGAAGGCGCAGGCTGAGGGCGCGGTCGCTGTCGTCGGCGTATGGTCCCACTTCGCCTTCGCGGACGAGCCGGCGCACCCGACCGTGCTGGCCCAGGCGCGCGTCTTCGCCGAGGCGGTCGCACTGGCCGAGGCCCGGGGCGCCGCCCTCGAGGTGCGCCACCTGGCGAACTCGGCCGCGACGCTGACCAATCCTGCGGTGCACTACGACCTCGTGCGCCCCGGGATCGCGGTCTACGGCCTGTCCCCGGTCCCGCAGCTCGGTGGCCCCGACGCCTACGGGCTGGTCCCCGCCATGACCCTCGAGGCCGAGCTGGCGACCGTCAAGGAGGTCCCGGGCGGGCAGGGTGTCTCGTACGCGCACGCTTACACGACGCGGACCACGACGATGCTCGCCGTCGTCCCGCTCGGGTACGCGGACGGCATCCCGCGGCACGCGTCAGGGTCGCTGCCGGAGCACCCCGGCGCTCCGGTCCAGGTGGGCGGGCGGCGTCTCGAGGTTGCCGGGCGGGTCTGCATGGACCAGTTCGTCGTCGACCTCGGGCCCGGGGCGCACGAGCGGGCCGGGACGTGGATCGAGCTCTTCGGCACCGGTGCTGGCGGCGGTCCGACGGCGGAGGACTGGGCGCGCGCCGCCGGCACCATCGCCTACGAGATCGTCACGCGGGTGGGGGTACGCGTGCCCCGGGTCTACCTGAACGGCCCTGAGGGGACGCAATGACCGTCGCCACGGCCCACGCGGAGCTGCCCGACGCCGAGGCGACCCGCAGCTACGGACGCGCCCTCGCCGCGGTCTTGCGCGCCGGTGACGTCGTGCTGCTGAGCGGGACCCTCGGGGCGGGCAAGACCACCCTCACGCAGGGCATCGGCGCCGGCCTCGGTGTGCGCGGACAGGTCGCCTCGCCCACCTTCATCATTGCGCGCGTGCACCCCTCGCTCGCGGACGGCCCGGCGCTCGTGCACGTCGACGCGTACCGGCTCGGATCGCTCGACGAGGTCGAGGCGCTCGACCTGGACGCGAGCCTCGAGGAGTCAGTGACCGTCGTCGAATGGGGCGAGGGGCTGGTCGAGTCCCTGGCGCAGGACCGGCTCGAGGTGAGCATCCGGCGACCGCACGGGGGTCTGGACGCCGACGTGCTCGATGCGGCTGCCGGTACGCGCACCGTGGAGGTCCGGGCGATCGGGGCGCGCTGGGCCGGGGTTCCGCTCCCGGTCGTAAACTGACCCGCGTGCCTGTCCTTGCCCTCGACACGTCTGCCGCGGTGGCGGTCGCGCTGATAGGCGACGACGGCGCCACCCTGGCCTCCCGCATGGTGCATGAGCAGCGCCGGCACGCCGAACAGCTCGCGCCGATGATCGCCGAGGTGCTGGCCGCGACCGGGACCGACCGGACCGCGCTCACGGCTGTTGTCGTGGGCACCGGCCCGGCACCTTTCACCGGTCTGCGCGTCGGGCTCGTCACGGCCCGCGCGCTCGGGCTCGCCCTCAGCATCCCCGTGCACGGCGTGTGTGCGCTCGATGCGATAGCGGCGCAGGCAGTGGCCGACCTCGCGCTCGCGGACCGGGCCGAGGTGCTCGTGGTCACGGACGCCCGGCGTCGGGAGGTCTACTGGGCTCGTTACCGTGTGTGTCGAGCGGCCGATCCTGCTGCGGTGGAGCTGGTTGCGGGCCCGGGTGTCGCCAGTGCCGCCCAGGTCGCCGCCGACGGCCACGCGGACGGGGCCGTCGTCGTCGGGCGGGGCGCGGGCCTGTATCCCGATGCGCTTCGATCTGCCGAGGGTGCGCCCGTCGACCCAGACCCGGCCGTCCTCGCCCGGCTCGCGCTCGCGCGGTCGGCGCACGGCGAGGAGCTGCCCACGGCGCCGCTGTACCTGCGGCGGCCCGACGTCATGCCGCCGGCGGGGCACAAGCGGGCGTTGGCATGACCGGGCAACCGCGCGAGCAGGTGGTCCTCCGACCTCTCGCGGCGGGCGACCTGCCGACCCTCGTCCAGCTCGAGGGCGAGCTGTTCGGGGCGGGCGCGTGGTCGGCGGCGATGCTCAATGACGAGCTCGACGGTCCGGGCCGGTGGTACCTCGCGGCAGACCTGGCGGGCCCCGGCGACATGGTCGGCTATGCCGGCCTCTGGTTCGACGGCGACGACGCGCACATCATGACCATCGCTGTCGCGCCCATGCACCAGGGCCGGGGGATCGGCGGTGCGCTCCTCACAGCGCTCGTCAGGCGGGCGCGTGAGCTCGGGGCACGCTGGCTGCTGCTCGAGGTGCGGATCGACAACGTGCCCGCGCTCGCGCTCTACGAAGGGTCTGGTTTCGTCCGCGTGGGGCGGCGACGCCGCTACTACCAGCCCGAGAACCTGGACGCCTGGACCATGCGCCTCGAGCTGGCCGGACCGGAACTCGAGCCCGCCGCTGCCGGGCCCGGCGGCGACGATCCCCGCGATGCGGTCCTCGTCGGGGCCGGCGAGCTCGATCGGCTGCTGGCGGCAGGCGAGCCGGTCGTGCTGCTCGACGTCCGGTGGGCGCTCGGGCGCGCGGACGGTCGCGCGGAACACGCTGCGGGGCACGTTCCGGGAGCCGTGTACGTGGACCTGGAGACCGAGCTCGCTGGGCCGCCGAGCGCGGCGCAGGGCCGGCATCCCGTGCCGCCGGTCCTCCAGCTGCAGGCGGCGGCTCGACGCTGGGGTGTGCGCGCCGGAGTGCCTGTGGTGGCCTACGACGCGGTCGGCGGCATGTCCGCCGCGCGCGCCTGGTGGCTGCTGCGCTGGGCCGGCGTGGAGCACGTGCGGCTGCTCGACGGCGGCCTGGCCGCGTGGGTCGAGGCCGACGGCGCGTTGGAGACCGGTGAGCTCGAGCCGGTGACCGGCGACGTGACGCTCAGGGCCGGCGTTCTGCCGACGCTCGACGCTGACCACGCCGCGACCCTCGCCGCCGGCGACGCCGGGGTGCTGCTCGACGCGCGCGCAGCGGCGCGATACCGGGGCGAGGTCGAGCCGGTCGACGCGCGCGCGGGTCACATCCCTGGTGCCGTCTGTGCCCCGACGACCGGGAACCTCGACGACGCGGGCCGATTCCTGGGCGCGACGGAGCTGAGGGACCGGTTCGCCGCGCTGCGGGTCGTTCCCGGCGGCGATGAGGTCGGGGTGTACTGCGGATCCGGCGTGACGGCGGCGCACCAGGTGGCCGCGCTCGCGTCGATCGGCGTCGAGGCGGCGCTCTACCCGGGCTCGTGGTCGCAGTGGTCGGCAGACCCGGCCCGCGACGTCGTCGTCGGGCCGGATCGGCCCTGACGTCAGGCGCTGCGCGAGACCTGCGCGAACTCCAGCCGGGGCGCGCGGGGGCGGACGGACCCGGGGCCTGACGGCGTTCCGACGTTGATCACGAGGAGTGATCTCCAGCCGTTGTCGGCAAAGAACTCGGTGTCGATCGCCGGTGCGTCCAGGCCGCCCATCGGGCCGGCGTGCAGCCCCACGGCGCGCAGGGCGACGATGAGGTAGCCGACCTGGATCAGGGCGGACGTGCGCGCCATCGGCTCACGAGCCGCCGCGTCGCCGGCGAGCCTGCCTCGGGCTCCCGGTAGGTGCGGCACGAGCGTGCCGAGGTGCTCGTGGAAGTTGGTGTCGGCCGCCGCCACGATCGTGAGCGGCGCGGCCAGCACGCGTTCGCGGTTGCCCTCGGACATGTGCGCGGCGAGGCGGGCGCGGGCCTCGGGGGTGCGCACGAGCAGCAGGCGCAGCGGCACGGCGTTCATCGCGGTGGGGCCCCACCGCAGCAGGTCGTACGCCGCGTGGATCTGCTCGTCGGGCACCTCGGTGGGGGCGAACGTGTTGACCGAGCGCGCCTCCCGGAAGAGCAGGTCGGCGACCTCCGGGCTCACCGCCAGCTCGCCGGAGGTCAGGTCGAGCTCGGCCAGGTCAGTGGTTTGGATGAGCACGGTAGATACAACGGTCAACTACCTTCTCGTGATGCCTGCGCGGGCTGTGATCTGCCTCACCGTGGTGGCCCACCGGCAGGCCCGGCTAACCTGAGCCGCATGTCCGCCTCTCTCGTCCTCGGCATCGAGACGTCCTGCGACGAGACCGGCGTAGCGCTGGTGCGAGGCACCGAGCTGTTGTCCGACGCCGTCGCGAGCTCGATGGAGGAGCACGCTCGATACGGCGGGATCATCCCAGAGGTCGCCTCGCGGGCCCATCTCGAGGCGATGGTGCCCACGATCCGCCGCGCGCTCGAGGGCGCCGACGTCGACCTCGGCGAGGTCGACGCGATCGCCGTGACCGCCGGGCCCGGACTGGTCGGACCGCTCACGATCGGCGCGGCGGCGGCCAAGGCGCTGGCGATCGGCCTGGGGGTGCCGCTCTACGGCGTCAACCACGTGATCGGCCACGCAGCGGTCGACGAGCTCGTGCACGGACCGTTCCCGGACCGGGTGATGGCGCTGGTGGTCTCGGGCGGACACTCCTCGCTGCTCCTGGTCGACGACATCGTGACGGGCGTGACCGAGCTCGGCTCGACGCTCGACGACGCCGCCGGCGAGGCCTTCGACAAGGTGGGCCGCCTGCTCGGTCTGCCGTACCCCGGCGGGCCGCACGTCGACCGGCTCGCGCGCGAGGGCGACCCGGGCTCGATCCACTTCCCGCGGGGGTTGACCGCGTCGAAGGACCAGACCAAGCACGCATACGACTTCTCGTTCTCCGGGCTCAAGACGGCGGTCGCGCGTTGGGTCGAGACGCGTCAGGACGCTGGGCAGGAGGTCCCCGTGGCGGATGTCGCGGCCTCCTTCGCCGTCGCCGTCGCCGACGTGCTGACCGCCAAGGCGATCGCCGCGTGCCGACGGCACGGGGTCGCCACGCTGGTGATCGGCGGCGGCTTCTCCGCCAATTCCCAGCTGCGCGAGCTGGCCGCGCTGCGCTGCGCCGAGGCGGGGATCGATCTGCGCATCCCGCCGATCCAGTACTGCACCGACAACGGCGCGATGATCGCGGCGCTCGGTGCCTCGGCGGTGCGTCGCGGTCTGGCGCCGTCGCGGCTCGACCTCCCGGTCGACTCTTCCATGCCCCTGACCCGAGTCCTCATCTGACCCCCTGCCCAACCGAGTACTTACAGGGGGCGGCCGGCCCGCATCTCGGCCACCAGCGCCGCGACGACGGCGTCCAGCTCGCCTGCGTTGCGTCTCGCTACCGCGCGTTGGCGCTGGTAGGACGCGCCACGCTTGAGGATGATCCGCACGGCGTCGAGCTCGGAGGTGCAGTCGAGCCGCTCCGCGACCGGTTTCAGCTCCTCGATCAGGCGGCCGACGGCGTCGGTGACGAGCTCCTCGTTGCCGGCCTCGTCGAGGATGATGATCGCGTCCATCCCGTACCGCGCCGAGCGCCACTTGTTCTCCTGGACGAACCAGGGCGGCATGGTCGGGAGCGGTCGACCGTCGTCGAGCATCGTCGAGAAGTGCTCGACGAGGCAGTGCGTGAGCGCGGCCAGCGCGGCCACCTCGGTGAGGTTCGTGGCGCCGTCGCAGATGCGCATCTCGAGCGTCCCGAACCGCGGCGACGGGCGCACGTCCCAGCGCACCTCGTCGAACTGGTCGATCACGCCGGTGTGCACCATGTCGCCGATGTACCCCTCGAGCTGCTCCCAGCGCTCGAACTGGAACGGAAGGCCGGCGGTCGGCAGCTGCTGGAACATGATCGCGCGGTTGGACGCGTAGCCGGTGTCGCGGCCACCCCAGAACGGGCTCGACGCCGAGAGCGACTGCAGGTGGGCGAAGCAGGTGAGCATGGCGCGCTGGATCGGCAGGACCTTGTCCCGGTCCTCGATGCCGACGTGCACGTGCACCCCGTAGATCAGCATCTGCCGGCCCCACCACTGGGTCCGGTCGATCAAGGTTGCGTACCGTTGCTTGTCGGTGACCTTCTGCTGCGCCCACCGGGCGAAGGGGTGGGTGCCGGCACTCATCAGCTCGACCCGCAGGGGATCGGTGACGGCGCGCACCTCGTCGACGGCGCGCTGCAGGTCCTGGCTTGCCGCCCTGACCGTGTCGCAGACCCCTGAGACGACTTCGACGGTGTTGAGCAGCAGCTCCTGGCGGATGTTCGGGTGCTCGCCGCCGTGCGGCGGTCGGACCGCATCGAGGACGGTCTGGGCGACCTGGCGCAGGTCGCCCGAATCCTTGTCCACCAACGCGAGCTCCCACTCGATGCCGATGCTCGAGCGGGCGGAGTGTGCGAACGGGATCTGGGTCACAGCCGCTCCGCCACGATCACCTGCTGCGCCCCCGCGACCCGCGTCAGCACGATCGTCGCCTCCTGGCGGCCGCGCAGGTCGAGCTGTTTGCGCAGCTGTTCGGGTACGACGGCGGTGCCGCGCTTCTTGATCGTGAGTCGGCCGACGTCGCGCTCGCGCAGATAGGTGCGCAGGCGTTTGAGGCTGAACGGGAGGGTGTCGAGCACGCGGTATCCGGTCGCCGCGTCGCTGACGTGCAGGGCGTCGGACGTGACGTAGGCGATCGTACGGTCGACGAGGCGACCCTGGACCTCGGCGGCGAGCTGGGCGACGAGCCCGGCGCGGATCACCGCGCCGTCGGGTTCGTACAGGTAGGCCCCCACCGGCCCGACGACGGCGGCCTCGCCCGGGTGCTCGTCCCGGACCACCCGAGCACTCTGACCGCGGAGCACGAGCGCGCTGCGCCCCGGCCCGTCGGGGGCGAGCGGTCCGAACCACAGCCCCGCCTCGACCACGTCGCCGTCGACGGAGACCCACTGGGTCTCGGCGTCGGCGGGCAAGGCGGTGTGCGGGATCCCCGGGCCGATCTTGACCCCGAGCGCCGGAACCCGTTCGCGCAGTGCGAGCACAGCGTCCAGCGGTGGTGAGTAGGCGGCTGGGTCGAAGAGCCGCTTGCCTGACGATGTACGGCGGGCCGGGTCCGCGTACAGCCCGTCGACCCCCTCGGCCTCGAAGTCGAGGGTGAGGCCGTCCGCGAGCCGGATCTCGGCCTCCGGGAAGTGCCGCAGGTTCACCGTCGCGACCGCGGCCGTGAGCTCGTCGGTGTCGGCGGCCAGCACCGTGAGCCCCACGCCCGCGAAGGCCATGGTGTCGGCGCCGATGCCGCACGTCAGGTCGGCCACTCTCGTCACTCCGGCGGCGATGTACCGGCGGGCGTGGTGCGCCGCCACAGTCAACCGGGTGGCCTGCTCCAGGCCGGCCGGAGTGAAGAGCATCCCGTCCGCGAACAGGTCGAACTTGGCCCGCGCCTTGGCGCGCAGTCGGGACTGGGTCAGGGCCGCGGCCGTGAGCTCAGGGTCGATGCCTTCGCGGCGCAGCCGGTCGGAGATCGCCATCGTCCGAGTCTCGTCGTACGGCGGCAGCGCCGAGAGCAGCGCCCAGCCGTCCGGGCTGAGCAGCTTGGCAAGGCCCGCGGCGTCCATGGCGGCGATCCTGCCACGGGTGACCCCGATTCGGCGCCGAGCTGGCACTCGCCTTGACCGAGTGCTAATGGGTTCCTAGAGTGGCGGGTGGCACTCTCGACATGAGGATGCCAATCGCATCTGCAGGTTCTCCCCGGCTCCCGCGACGACGGGCGGACCCCAGCGGTGCGACATTCGCTCGTCAATACACACACGCGAAGGGGAGGTCCGCAGTGTCGGTCTCCATCAAGCCGCTCGAGGACCGGATTGTCGTCAAGACGCTCGAGGCTGAGCAGACGACGGCCTCCGGCCTGGTCATCCCGGACAGTGCCAAGGAGAAGCCCCAGGAGGGCGAGGTCTTGGCCGTAGGTCCAGGCCGAGTCGACGACAACGGTAACCGCGTCCCGCTGGACGTAGCCGTGGGCGACAAGGTCATCTACAGCAAGTACGGCGGCACGGAGGTCAAGTACGACGGTGAGGAGTACCTCATCCTCTCCGCTCGCGACATCCTCGCGATCGTCGTCAAGTAGTCACCGCTCTACCCGAGAACGACGCCGTCCCCGCACCCGGTTCTCACCGGGTGCGGGGACGGCGTCGTTCTCGGGCGGGGTCGTGCTGGCCGCTCGGGTGACCGTCAGATCGCGCGTTGGACCGGGCGCGCAAGGATCGTCGCCCGCTCGTCCTCGGACAGCCCGCCCCACACGCCGTACGGCTCGCGTACCGTGAGCGACTGCTCGCGGCACTCCTTGAGCACGCGGCAACCGGCGCAGATCGCCTTGGCCGCTGCGGCGCGGCGACGCCGGGCGGACCCGCGCTCGCCCTCGGGGTGGAAGAAGAGGCTCCCGTCCGCATCGCGGCACGCTCCCTCGAACTGCCACTCCCACAGGTCCAGCACCGGCCCGGGCAGACGCGAGATCTCAGTCATGGGTCCTCCTCGTCTGGTGCACCGGCGGTGGTCAACAGAACGTCTTGCGCCAATAGTCCGAAACGCTACAACCGCGTCAAAAGTTGTTCAACCCCCTGGACCCTCCGGTGGCAGGTGGTTCAGAGGGTTGGCACAATCGAGTGATGAGCGCCGTTCGGCAGCGTCCAGACGACCCAGACCGGGTCGCCTCCCGATCGGGTCCCGCCGAGCAGCCGGCGCTCGCGGTGGCGGCGGTCGCCCGACGGCTCGGGGTCGCACCCGCGACGCTGCGGACCTGGGACCGCCGGTACGGGCTCGGACCGTCGGCGCACCCCGCGGGTTCGCACCGCCGCTATACCGCCGCCGACGTGGCCCGGCTGCTCGTGATGCGACGGCTGACCCTGCAGGGCGTCGCGCCCCGGGACGCCGCACGGTCGGCGCGGGGGACGAACCCGGCTCTCGCGCCTGGATTCGATGCGGCTCTGCCGTCGTCTCTTCCTGCGGGAGCCTCTGGCGAGGTCGCGACGCCGAGCCTGCTCGTCGAGGCTGCGTTGCGCCAGGACGAGCTCACCTGTCGACGGCTGCTCGGCACGGTGACACGCGACGTTGCGTCCTGGTGGACGGACCTGGTCGAGCCCGCGCGGTCCAGCCTGGCGGCGCGCACGGTGCTGGCGCGGGCCGGTGAGGATCCCGCGTGGGTGCTGGACTCGGCCGCACTGGCCGTGCTGCGGACCCGTCCGGTGCCGGCGGGCGTGCGCCCCGTAACCGGGGAGCGGTTGGTGCTCCTGCTTGCCGCGTCCCGCGAGCGACCGCCGCTCGCGCTGCACGTGCTTGCGACCGCGCTCACGGATTGCGGCGTGGATGCCCGCGTGGTCACCGGCCCGGTGGACCCCCGTCGCGTGCTCGAGCTCGTGGCGATGGTGTGCCCGATGGCGGTGGCGCTGCTCAGCGAGCTTGCCGCTCCGGATCCGGATGTCGTAGCCGATCTTCACGCGGCGGAGCCGCACCTGCCGCTCTTCGTCGGGCTCGACGAGGATGACCTGGCGAGCTGGTTGTCGCTCAGTGGCTCGGTCCATCGCGCCGGCAGCTTCGCCGGGCTGCTGCGCGAGGTTCTCGCCGTCAGCGGCTGAGATGCTCTCCGGGTGCGCCGTGGTAGCGGCCCACGGCCGCAATTGCGCCCGGCCGGACCTCAACTTTCTTGTGGGCAGGCCGATATTAGTCATGGACAGGTGTTCGCCGGTGCGACGTGCAGCGGCGCCAGTCACCTCAGAAGGGTGCGGCATGACGGGAGTCGTTGTCTGCCACGGCTTGTCGGTCGTACGGGAGCGGCTGGTCGGAGCCGCGCAGGGTGTGCCTGCCCTCGCCCCGGCGCGGTTCGCCGCCTCAGGGGAGGAGCTCCTCGTACTGGCCCGTCGGCACCCGCCCACGATCGTGCTGCTCGACGCGCACCTGCCGGGCACCGGTCCCGTCGAGGCGATCCGCCGACTGCGCCTGATGAACATCGGCGCCGTGGTCGTGATGTTGGCCCAGCCCGGGGACGAGATCGCGCTGGACCGTGCCATCATTCTGGGGGCCCGCGGCTTCCTCGCGCCCGACGTCGGTCGCGCCGAGCTCGCCGCCGTCGCTGCCCACGTTCTGGCGACCCCGTCGTCCCTGCTGCTCGCGTCGCGGAGCGCCCGGCCCGGGCGGGTAGTCGGGCCGGCGCAGGTCGAGCCCGGCTCGCCGGTGGGGGTGGACCGGGTTGCGCAGGTCGATCTCACCAAGCGTGAGCTCGAGGTCCTCGCCGGGATGAGCTACGGCCGGTCCAACGTGCAGATCGGCGTCGAGCTGTTCCTGTCGGAGGACACGGTCAAGACCCACGCCCGCCGACTGTTCCGCAAGCTCGGCGCGTCCGACCGGGCTCAAGCGGTGGCGATCGGACTCAGGCGTGGCCTGATCCGCTGACCCGCGGCGCCCCCGTGCACGCGGGGCGCTCACCGGGAGACGGGCGGGCTGCGGCGTAGAATCGCTCGATGACCGAGCTCGGTATCCCCGGATCTGCAGCCTCCCCCGATCCGTTCGGCTTCATCGGCCTCACGTACGACGACGTGCTGCTGCTCCCGGGCGAGAGTGACGTCGTCCCTTCCGAGGTGGACACCACTGCGCGCCTGACCCGCAACATCTCGGTCGCCGTTCCGCTGCTGTCCGCCGCGATGGACACGGTCACCGAGGCACGGATGGCGATCGCGATGGCGCGCCAGGGTGGGATCGGCGTGCTGCACCGCAACCTTGCGATCGCGGACCAGGCGCATCAGGTGGACCTGGTCAAGCGGTCGGAGTCCGGGATGATCACCGACCCCGTGACGGTGAGCCCGGACGCGACCCTCGCCGAGCTCGACGAGCTGTGCGGCAAGTATCGCGTCTCCGGCCTGCCCGTCATCGACGAGAACCGGACCCTGCTCGGGATCATCACCAACCGCGACCTCCGCTTCGTGCCCGCGGGCGACTTCGCGACCCGCCGCGTGCGCGAGGTGATGACCGCGATGCCGCTCATCACCGCGCCGGTCGGGATCACGCGCGCCGACGCTGCCGCGCTGCTCGCCAAGCACAAGATCGAGAAGCTCCCGCTCGTGGACGATGCGGGGCGGTTGTCCGGCCTGATCACCGTCAAGGACTTCGTCAAGACTGAGCAGTACCCCGACGCGACCAAGGACGGGGAGGGTCGGCTGCGGGTCGCCGCCGGCGTCGGCTTCTTCGGGGACGCCTGGGAGCGCGCGACGGCGCTGGTGGAGGCGGGTGTCGACGTCATCGTCGTGGACACGGCGCACGGGCACGCCCAGGCGATGCTCCAGATGATCCGCCGGCTCAAGGCCGACCCTGCCACTCGCGGCATCGATGTGATCGGTGGCAACATCGCGACGCGGGCGGGGGCCCAGGCGCTCGTCGACGCCGGCGTCGACGGTGTCAAGGTAGGTGTGGGCCCGGGGTCGATCTGCACCACGCGCGTCGTGGCCGGCGTCGGCGTCCCGCAGATCACGGCGATCTACGAGGCCGCCAAGGCGACGAAGCCGGTCGGCGTCCCGTTGATCGGGGACGGCGGGCTTCAGTACTCCGGTGACATCGCCAAGGCGCTCGTCGCCGGGGCCGACACGGTGATGCTCGGCTCGTTGCTCGCGGGCTGCGAGGAGAGCCCGGGCGATCTCGTGTTCGTCAACGGGAAGCAGTTCAAGCACTATCGCGGCATGGGCTCGCTCGGCGCGATGGCGTCGCGCGGCCGGGTGTCCTACTCCAAGGATCGGTACTTCCAGGCCGACGTGCTCAGTGACGAGAAGATCGTGCCGGAGGGCATCGAGGGCCAGGTGCCGTTCCGAGGTCCGCTGCGCATCGTTGCGCACCAGCTGATCGGCGGGCTGCACCAGTCGATGTTCTACGTCGGGGCCCGCACGCTCGCCGAGCTGCAGGAGCGTGGCCAGTTCGTCCGCATCACGCCCGCCGGGTTGAAAGAGTCGCACCCGCACGACATCCAGATGACGATCGAGGCGCCCAACTACAGCTCGCACTGACCACGGCTGGCCTGGACCGTGCCTACCGCTGCGGGTCGGCCTACCCCGGCGTGTCTGCCGCCGGTACGACCAGCGGGAGCCTGAGCGGCCAGGTGAGCTCCGCACCCGGGCCCGGCAGGCCGCGGCCGGCGCGCCACGCGTTGAACCCTTCGGCCCACGAACGGTGCGCCTCCACCTGGTACGCGTGCAGCTGCGAGAGATCGAGCGCGTCGAGGTGCGGGTAACGGTCCACGATGGCGGTGAGCACGTCGAGCGTCGCGACCACGTCGACCTCCGCGGTGTGCAGCCGGCCGGCGTCGGTGATCCGGTAGAAGCCGCACAGGTCGACGAGCTTGCGCTTGCCCGAGCGGTACCGGTCCTCCGCGCGGTCGAGCACCAGCGGGTCGATGACGGGCACCACGTCACGTCCCAGCCGTTCGGACACGGTCGCCAGGCCGTGCCGACGGAGCTCCGCGGTGAGGATGCACAGGTCGAAGGCCGCGTTGTACGCGACCACCGGTACCCCCGCGCCGATCGCGTCCGCGAGCACCGAGGCGATCTCGTCGAGCGCGAGGGCGGCCGGCTCGCCGTGGGTGCGGGCGTGCTCCGTCGTGATGCCGTGGATCGCGGTAGCCGCAGCCGGGATGTCCACTCCTGGGTCGAGGAGCCATGTCCGCGCGTGGCTGCCGGCGCAGTCGCGACGCACCAGCGCAGCCGTCACGATCCGGTCGGAGTTGACGTCGACCCCGGTGGTCTCCGTGTCGAACCCGAGCAGCGGCCCGTCGATCCAGCTCATGTGGCTTCCTCCCTGCAGCTGGTCCGCAGCCTGCCACCGGCCGCCCACACCGTCGGGGACCGACGCGCAACGGGCGCTCGCCCCCCGGTAACCTAGGGGGGTGAGCAACGAGATCGAGATCGGTCGTGGCAAGCGCGGACGGCGCGCCTATTCCTTCGACGACGTCGCCGTGGTGCCCTCGCGGCGCACGCGCGACCCGGAAGACGTCTCCGTCGGGTGGCAGATCGACGCGTACCACTTTGACCTACCCGTCATGGCCGCGCCGATGGACTCGGTCATGAGTCCGGCGACCGCGGTCGCACTGGGGCGGCTCGGCGGTCTGGGTGTGCTCGACCTCGAGGGTCTGTGGACGCGGTACGAGGACCCTGAGCCGCTGCTCGCGGAGATCGCCCAGCTCGACTCGGTGCGCTCGACGGCCCGGATGCAGGAGATGTATGCGGCGCCGATCCAGGCAGCGCTGATCACCCAGCGCCTGAAGGAGGTGCGCGCCGCGGGTGTCACCGTGGCCGGGGCGCTCTCTCCGCAACGCACCCAGGAGTTCTCCCAGACCGTGGTCGACGCCGGCGTCGACCTGTTCGTCATCCGCGGCACCACGGTCTCGGCCGAGCATGTCTCGAGTCGCACCGAGCCGCTCAACCTCAAACGCTTCATCTACCAGCTCGACGTCCCGGTGATCGTCGGGGGTGCCTCCACCTACACCGCGGCGTTGCACCTCATGCGGACCGGTGCGGCCGGGGTGCTGGTCGGCTTCGGCGGTGGTGCCGCGCACACGACGCGCGTCTCGCTCGGCATCCACGCCCCGATGGCTACCGCGGTGGCCGACGTCGCCGCGGCGCGCCGCGACTACCTCGACGAGTCGGGTGGGCGCTATGTGCACGTGATCGCCGACGGCGGGGTCGGGCGCTCGGGCGACCTGGTCAAGGCCGTGGCGTGCGGCGCCGACGCGGTGATGCTCGGTGCCGCTCTTGCGCGGGCGACGGAGGCACCCGGGCGCGGATGGCACTGGGGATCCGAGGCCCACCACCCCCAGCTTCCGCGTGGTGAGCGGGTCGAGGTGGGCTCGGCGGGTTCGCTCGAGGAGATCCTGTTCGGCCCGGGCCGGCAGGCCGACGGCACGCTGAACCTCATCGGGGCGCTCAAGCGCGCGCTGGCGACGACGGGCTACTCGGACGTCAAGGAGTTCCAGCGCGTCGAGGTGGTCGTCTCCCCGTATCAGCCGCACTGACTCCGGCGGGACCGCGCTTCCGGCCGTCGGCGTCGTAGCCTGGCAGACATGGCAACCGACCCTCACGCGCCCCAGCTGATCGATCCGGAGACCGACCCGCGCGCGACCTACGTGCTCGAGCCCGACGACGTGCGCGCGCTGCTGGGTCGTATCGCGGCGTCGCCCGCGGCGCGGACCCAGACCACGTACGCACCCTTCACCGGAGGGCCGATCGCCGCGGTGCCGCTCTCGACACCTGACGACGTAGCGCAGGCAGCGCGGCGGGCTCGGGCCGCCCAGCGCCCATGGGCTCTCACCCCCGTGCGCGAGCGGGCGGCGGTGCTGCTGCGCCTGCACGACCTCGTCCTCGCGAGCCAGTCGGACGTCCTCGATCTCATCCAGCTCGAGTCGGGAAAGGCGCGTGCGGGCGCGTTCGAGGAGGTCGTCGACATCGCACTGGTCGCGCGGCACTACGGCCGGCGTGCGGCGGGCTACCTGGCCGCCCGCCGGGTGCCGGGTCTGCTGCCGGTGCTCACGGGCACCACCGTGCTGCGCCATCCGGTCGGCGTCGTCGGCGTGATCGCGCCGTGGAACTTCCCGCTCGCGCTGGCCATCGGAGACGTGCTGCCTGCGCTCGTCGCGGGCAACGCCGTGGTCCTCAAGCCCGACACGCAGACCGTTCTGACCGCTCTGTGGGGTGCCGAGCAGCTCGAGGCCGCCGGGTTGCCCGCGGGTCTGCTCCAGGTGGTCGTGGGGGACGGGGTGCAGATCGGTGGCGCCGTGGTCGACGCCGTCGACCACATCTGCTTCACCGGTGCCACGGCGACCGGACGCGCGGTCGCGGCGCGCGCGGGGGAGCGGCTGATCGGCGCGAGCCTCGAGCTGGGCGGCAAGAACCCGATGTACGTCACCGAGGACGTCGACATCGAGGTGGCCGCGGAGGGCGCGGTCCGCGCATGCTTCGCCAGCGTGGGCCAGCTGTGCCTGTCGGCCGAGCGTCTGTATGTGCACGAGTCCGTCGTGGGGGAGTTCCTGGCCGCGTTCGTGCGGCGGTTGCGGGACCTGTCCCTGGGCGGGGCCCTGGACTACACGGCCGACGTCGGCTCGCTCACCTCGTCCGCGCAGCTCGCCAAGGTCACGGCGCACGTCGAGGATGCGCTCGCGCGCGGCGCCCGGGTGCTCGTGGGCGGTGCGCACCGGCCGGACCTGGGTCCGCTCTTCTACGAGCCGACCGTGCTGGATGGCGTCCCGCCCGACGCTGCGCTGTTCCGCGAGGAGACGTTCGGACCGGTGGTCTCGGTCTACCGGGTGGCTTCCGACGACGAGGCGGTCGCGGCGATGAACGACACCGAGTACGGGCTGCACGCAAGCGTGTGGACTCGGTCGGCGGCGCGCGGGCGGGCGATCGCGGCTCGGGTCGGGGCCGGGACGGTCACCGTCAACGACGCCTACGGCGCGGCCTGGGGCTCGGTCGCCGCACCTCAGGGCGGCTGGAAGGCCTCGGGCCTGGGCGCGCGGCACGGCGCCGCTGGGATCGCGCAGGTCACGCGCGCCCAGACGGTCGCGGTCCAGCGGGGCGCCCATGGTGTGCCCGGTCTGCCGGGAGCCGGCGGGATCGGGTTCGGACGGCTCTACGAGCTGCCCGGGGCGCAGTGGACCCGGCTGTTCACGCGCGCGCTGCGGGTCATGAAGGAGGTCGGGCGCGCGTGACGACCGCCGCGGGATCACCTACGCCGAGGTTTCCGGGTTCCGGCTGCTGCCTGGGGGGTGTGGGCCTGCCGCGCCTCACGCCTTGAGGAGCTCGACCGCTTGGCGCGCGATCTCGAACTCCTCGTTGGTCGGCACGACGAACACGGTGACCTCTGAGCCGTCGGGGGAGATGACTCTCGCCTTGTCGCCGCGGATGGCGTTGCGCTCCGGGTCGACCGAGATGCCGAGGCGTTCGAGGCCGGCGAGGGAGTTGAGCCGCATGGCGTCGTCCTTCTCGCCGATCCCCGCGGTGAACGCGATCGCGTCGAGGCGCCCGAGCTGGGCGTAGTAGTTGCCGACGTAGCCCTTGATCCGGTGGTAGTAGACCTCGAGCGCGGTGCGGGCGTTCTCGTCGCCGGCCGCGACCGCGGCGTGCACGTCGCGCATGTCCGAGAACCCGGACAGGCCGAGCATGCCGGACTGGCGGTTGAGCATGACGTCGAGCTCGTCGAGGGTCATGTCGGCGACGCGTCCGAGGTGGGTCAGGATCGCGGGGTCGAGGTCGCCGGACCGGGTACCCATGACCAGGCCCTCGAGCGGCGTGAGCCCCATCGACGTCTCGACGGACACCCCGCCGCGCACGGCGGTGGCGGATGCGCCGTTCCCGAGGTGCAGCACGATGATGTTGACGTCGGCCGGGTCCTTGCCCAGCAGCGCGGCAGTGGTGCGGGAGACGTACTGGTGGGAGGTGCCGTGCGCGCCGTAGCGACGGATGGCGTACTTCTGCGCGATCTCGCGATCGATCGCGTAGGTGGATGCGGCGGCGGGCAGCGTCGAGTGGAACGAGGTGTCGAAGACCGCGACGTGCGGCACCGTCGGGAAGGCCAGCCGGGCGGCCCGGATTCCGTCCAGGTGTGCCGGGTTGTGCAGCGGAGCCAGCGCGGACAAGCTGTCGATCTTCCGCTCGACCTCGTCGTCGATCACGGCGGGTCCCGGGAACAGGGCGCCGCCCTGCACGACGCGGTGCCCGACCGCCGTGAGCTTCGACTCGTCCAGCTGCGGGCCGTGCTTGGCGAACAGTTCGAGGATCACGGCCATGCCGGCCTCGTGGTTCTTGATCGGCTGTTCGAGCAGCGTGCGGCCGTCGAGGCCGTCGTGCTTGATCACGCTCGTCGGCTCACCGATCCGTTCGATGATGCCGCCGCCGAGCGCGTCACCGGAGTCGGCGTCGACAAGCTGGTACTTGATCGAGGACGAACCCGAGTTGATGACGAGGACTAGCGAGCTCATACGGTGTGCTCCAAGGTTTGGGCCTGGGCGGGGAACGCTTGGGCCTGGATGGCGGTGATCGCGACGGTGTTGACGATGTCTCGTACGAGCGCGCCCCGTGAGAGGTCGTTGATCGGTTTGCGCAGGCCCTGCAGGACCGGCCCGATCGCGATCGCGCCCGACGAGCGTTGGACGGCCTTGTAGGTGTTGTTACCGGTGTTGAGGTCCGGGAAGATGAACACGGTGGCACGGCCGGCGACCTGGGAGTCTGGCATCTTCTTCTTCGCCACCGACGCGTCGACCGCTGCGTCGTACTGGATCGGCCCCTCGATGGACAGGTCGGGGCGGCGTTGGCGGACGAGCTCGGTGGCGGCGCGGACCTTGTCGACGTCGACCCCGGAGCCGGACTCGCCGGTGGAGTACGACAGCATCGCGATGCGCGGCTCGATCCCGAACTGCACGGCCGTCTCGGCAGAGGAGATGGCGATGTCGGCCAGCTGCTCCGCCGTCGGGTCCGGGTTGACGGCGCAGTCACCGTAGACCAGCACCCGGTCCGTGAGGCACATGAGGAAGACGCTGGACACGACCGAGACGCCGGGAACAGTCTTGATGATCTCGAACGACGGCTTGATGGTGTGCGCCGTCGTGTGCATCGCGCCCGACACCATCCCGTCAGCCAGGCCGAGCCCGACCATCATGGTGCCGAAGTACGAGACCGAGGACACGACCTCCCGGGCCCGCTCGAGCGTCATCCCCTTGTGTGCGCGCAGCGCGGTGTACTCCTTGGCGAACCGCTCGTGCAGGTCGCCCTTCTTCGGGTCGACGACCTGGGCGCCGTCGATGTTGAGGCCGAGCTCGGTGGCGCGGGTGCGGATCGAGGCCTCGTCGCCGAGGAGCGTCAGGTGTGCGACCTGGCGCCGCAGGAGCGTGCTGGTCGCGCGCAGGATGCGGTCGTCCTCACCCTCCGGCAGCACGATGCGCCGGCGGTCGGTGCGGGCCCGGTCGAGGAGGTTGTACTCGAACATGAGCGGTGTGACGACCTCGGTGAGCGGCACGTCGAGCGCGGTGAGCAGGGCCGTACCGTCGACGTGCTGCTCGAAGAGGGCCAGGGCGATGTCGATCTTGCGAGGGGCGTCCGCCGAGATGCGGCCACGGGTGAGCGCGGCGGCGCTCGCGGTCCGGAACGTGCCGAGCTCCGTGCGGATGATCGGCAGGCGCTGGCCCAGGCTCTCGACGAGGCGCGCCACCGAGTCCCGCGGGTAGTAGCCCCCGTTGAGGATGATGCCCGCGAGCGAAGGGAACCCCGCGGCGGCGTGGGCCGTGAGCAGTCCGAGCAGGATGTCGGAACGGTCGCCGGGGGTGATGACGACGGATCCGTCCGACAACCGGTCCAGGAGGTGCTCGAACGACATCGCGCCGACCTGCACGTCGAGAGCCTCGCGGCTCAGGAGCTCCTCGTCCCCGACCACGAGCCTGCCGCCGACGGCATCCATCAGGGCGCGGACGGTGGGGGCGAACAGGAACTTCTCCTCGGGGATCGTCCAGACGGGTGCGGGGCCTTCGAGGGCCGCTCGCACCGGGCCGAGGTCGGCGACCGCGCAGCGGTTCGCGACGATCCCGATCACCTGGGCGTGGTTCGTGTGCAGCTCGCCCATCGCGACCCCGACGACCTGCCGGACCTCGTCGGGGCTGCGGCCGTTGCCGCGGACCACGAGCAGGACCGGGGCGCCGAGGTTGGCCGCGATACGAGCGTTGTAGGACAGCTCGGTCGGGCCGGCGATGTCGGTGTAGTCCGTACCGACCACCACGACGACGTCGGACCGGCGCTCCACCTCGTGGTACCTCGCGACGATGTCGGAGAGCGCCTGCTCGGGGTCGGTGTGGACCTGCTCGTAGGTGACGCCGACGCACAGCTCGTACGGGAGGTGGACGCCTTCGTGGGCGAGGAGCATCTCCAGGACGTAGTCGCGGGAGTCGCCCGACCGAGCGATCGGGCGGAACACACCCACCCGCTGCGCCCGGCGGGTCAGGAGGTCGAGCACCCCCAGCGCCACGGTCGACTTGCCCGTGTCACCCTCCGGGGACGTGACGTAGATGCTCCGTGCGGTAGCGGTAGCGGTAGCGGTAGCCGTGGCGCTCTGGGTCTGGGCCCGGTCCGCGGGCGCCACCGGGCGCGTTGATTCGGTCATTCGTTGTCTCCTCCGGTAGCAGCCACCGAGGATCCGCGCTGGGGCCCGCCGACTTCGTTCGCCGTGTCCACGGCTTCGGGCCAAACCCAGTCGGCGATCGATGGCAGGTCCTCGCCGTGCTCCCGGGTGTACTGGCGCGCCTCGAGGCGCGCGTCCGCCATCCGCTGGCGCAGCCGGGCCGCCCGCGGGCCGAGGCTCGGCACCCGGTCGATGACGTCCATGACGAGGTGGAAGCGGTCGAGGTCGTTGAGCATGACCATGTCGAACGGCGTCGTCGTCGTCCCCTCCTCCTTGTACCCCCGCACGTGGATGTGCGAGTGGCCGGCCCGGCGGTACGTCAGTCGGTGGATGAGCCACGGGTAGCCGTGGTAGGCGAAGACGACCGGCTTGTCCTTGGTGAACAGCGCGTCGAAGTCGCGGTCCGAGAGCCCGTGCGGGTGCTCGCGCTCGTCCTGCAGGCGCATGAGGTCCAGCACGTTGACCACGCGGACAGTGAGGTCGGGCAGGTTCCGGCGCAACAGGTCGGCCGCCGCGAGCGTCTCGAGCGTCGGGACGTCGCCCGCGCAGCCGAGCACGACGTCGGGCTCCTCGCCGTCCCGCTCGTTGCCGGCCCACTCCCAGATGCCCAGGCCGCGGGCGCAGTGCGCGACCGCCTGGTCCATCGTCAGGAAGTTCGGTGCGGGCTGCTTGCCGGCCACGACGACGTTGACGTAGTCCTTGCTGCGCAGGCAGTGGTCGTAGGTCGCCAGCAGCGTGTTGGCGTCCGGCGGCAGGTACACCCGCACGATCTCCGCCTTCTTGTTGATGACGTGGTCGATGAAGCCGGGGTCCTGGTGGCTGAAACCGTTGTGGTCCTGGCGCCACACGTGGCTCGACAGCAGGTAGTTCAGCGAGGCGATCGGTCGCCGCCAGGGGATCTCCTGCGACACCTTGAGCCACTTGGCGTGCTGGTTGAACATCGAGTCGACGATGTGGATGAACGCCTCGTAGCAGTTGAACATGCCGTGCCGGCCCGTCAGGAGGTATCCCTCCAGCCAGCCCTGGCACTGGTGCTCGGAGAGCATCTCCATCACGCGTCCGGCCCGCGCCATGTGCTCGCCCTCGTCTGACGGCAGGTACTCGGCGTTCCACTGCTTGTTCGTGACGTCGTAGACCGGCTGCAGCCGGTTGGAGGAGGTCTCGTCCGGGCCGAAGATCCGGAAGTTGGTCGGGTTCAGCCGGATGACCTCTGTCAGCCACTGACCGAGCACGCGGGTGGCCTCGCTGATCGAACCGCCGGGAACGGGGACGTCGACGGCGAAGTCGCGGAAGTCCGGCAGGCGCAGGTCGTGCAGCAGCAGCCCGCCGTTGCTGTGCGGGTTGTCGCTCATGCGCAGCTGGCCCCGGGGGGCGAGGGCTGCGAGCGCGGGGATGACGTGGCCGTTCGCGTCGAAGAGCTCCTCGGCGTGGTACGACTTGAGCCAGCCCTCGAGCACCTTGAGGTGCGCGTCGGTGTCGCGCGCGCTCGCCAGCGGCACCTGGTGCGAGCGCCAGGAGTTCTCGACCTGCAGGCCGTCGATGACCGGCGGGCAGGTCCAGCCCTTGGGGGTTCGCATGATGATCATCGGCCACTTCGGCCGGGTCTCATCCCCGTCCGCGGCCCGGGCCTTGATCTCCGCGATCTCGTCGAGCACGACGTCGAGCAGCTCGGCGAAGCGGCGGTGCACCGCCGCGTGGTCCTCCTCGTCGAACCCCCCCGTGAAGACGTGCGGTTTGTGCCCGTACCCGCGCATGAGGTCGAGCAGCTCCTCCTCAGGGATCCGGGCGAGCACGGTCGGGTTGGCGATCTTGTACCCGTTGAGGTGCAGGATCGGCAGCACGACCCCGTCCTTGGCCGGGTTGACGAACTTGTTCGAGTGCCAGCTTGTCGCGAGCGGACCGGTCTCGGCCTCGCCGTCGCCGACCACGGCTGCTACCAGCAGGTCGGGGTTGTCAAAGGCGGCGCCGTAGGCGTGCGAAAGCGCATACCCGAGCTCGCCGCCCTCGTGGATCGAGCCGGGGGTCTCGGGCGCCACGTGGCTGGGGATGCCACCAGGGAAGGAGAACTGCTGGAACAGCCGGTGCAGGCCCTCCTCGTCCTGGGTGATGTCCGTGTAGATCTCGGAGTACGTGCCGTCGAGGTACGCGTTGGCGACCAGACCGGGACCGCCGTGCCCCGGACCGGTGATGTACATCGTGGTCTGCGCCCGCTCGACGATCGCCCGGTTGAGGTGCGCGTAGATGAAGTTCAGACCCGGTGTGGTGCCCCAGTGGCCGATCAGGCGAGGTTTGACGTCATCGCGGGTCAGGGGCCGGCGCAGGAGCGGGTTGTCGAGCAGGTAGATCTGCCCTATCGAGAGGTAGTTGGCGGTGCGCCACCACTCGTCGACCAGCTCGAGGGTGTCGTCGCTCAGCGGTACGTCGGGCCGACCGGACCAGGCAGTGCTGGAACCGGGCACCTTCGTGGTCGTCTGCGTGCGCATGAAACGTCTCCCGGATCGACGTGCCATCCCGGGACGCGGGCGCGCCACAGGCTCGTCGGACCTCCGACCAGCCTTCCGCGAGCCGACGTGCAGCGACGGGACCTTTGTCCCGTCGGGTTCGTGATGGGTCGGTCATCGGCACCGGAGTCATATCACCACATCCGTGGCGTGGGCGCGCACACGGGCCGGGTGCGCGAGCGTCACGGGAGGGCCGGGTAGCGTGCGGGGGTGCCCCGCCGTGAGCCGACCACGCTGCCACGCGCAGCACTGCGCCCGCGCATGCTCGTCGTGCTCGTGCTCCTGCTGGGGCTGGCGGCGGTCTGCGTGCGGCTTGGCGTCTGGCAGCTCGACCGGGCCCAGCTCCGCGGCCAGCAGGTCGAGCGCCAGCAGGTCGCGGAGCACGATGCGGCCGGGCCCGAGCGGATCGGCGACCTGCTGGCCCCGCAGGTGCCCTTCCGCAGCGAGCTCGTCGGTCGGCGCGTTGCGGTGACCGGGACGTACGAGGCCCACGGGCAGCTGCTCGTGGTCGACCGGGTGCTCGACGGGCGCAAGGGCTACCTCGTGCTGACCCCGTTGCGCGTGAGCGACGCGGACGGAAGCGCCGGCTGGTCGGGCGCGGACCCCGTGCTCCCGGTCGTGCGGGGCTGGGTCGCCGACCCCACGGACGCGGGCGACCTCCTGGCGGTGCCCGACGGCGCTGTGACGATCACCGGCTACCTGCAGGTGTCCGAGGCGTCCGGCGCCGGCGACACCGCCGCCGGGCGGACGGATGCCATCAGCTCGGCCTGGCTCGTGAACACCTGGGGCGGCCCGATCTACTCCGGCTACCTCGTCCTGGCCGAGGTGCGGCCACCGCAGCCGACCGGGCTCGCCGTGCTGGGACGGCCGACGTTCGGCGGCGGTGGTGGCGGGAGCTGGAACCTGCAGAACCTCGCCTATGCGGTGCAATGGTGGATCTTCGGCGGATTCGCCCTGTTCCTGTGGGTGCGGCTGGTCAAGGACGAGGCCGCCGGCGACGGCGAGGAGACCCCCGCCGGCGCAGCGGAGACCCGCGTCGCCGCATAGCCGACCGGCTCAGGCTCAGGTCTCACGGCTCAGACCGGGGGGCGGCCGACGCCGCTGTGCCTTGACCTCCCGACGGCGGCGCTCGGACGCCGTTCGCCGGGTGCGTGAACCCCGGCTGGGGCGGGTGGCCCGGCGCGGCGGTCCGGGTGGCGCGAGGGCGGCGTCGAGGAGCGCGACGAACCGGGCCCGGGCAGCCTCCCGATTGCGGAGCTGTGAGCGGTGCTCGGAAGCCGCCACGGTGAGCACACCGCCCACCAGGCGTGCGGCCAGCCGCTCGAGGGCCCGGGCCCGCAGCTCAGGTGACAGCGCGCCGGTTCGCGCGACGTCCCAGCTCAGCTCGACGCGTGAATCGGCGGTGTTCACGGACTGTCCGCCCGGGCCGCTGGAGCGCGAGAAACGCCAGGACAGCTCGTCCTCGGGCACGACGACGGAGCCGCGCAGAGTGACCGGACCGAACATGGGTCCAGGATCCCCTGCTCAGGCGCCCACGTCGAACCCTTGCGACGAGCGAGACATGGTGGATGAGAGGGCGTATCTCGCGCGACGGACAGACGCGATGGGGGATGATCGGACCATGCCGAGCCAGCCGCGATCGAACCCTGCCGCATCTCGTGCCGAAACCGCCCGACCGGTGCGCGAACCGGCGAAGGCGCGCACCGCGGTCGGCCGCTACCGCGTGATGGCCTGGGTCACCGGGACATGGCTGCTGCTGCTCACGCTCGAGATCGTGCTCAAGTACGTCGTCGGCGTCGGACCCGGGGTGCTGGCCTGGATCAGGTGGATCCCGCCGTTCCATGGATTCGTGTACATGGTCTATCTGGTGACGGTGCTCGATGCATGGTCGAAGATGCGTTGGGGCTTCGGGCGGCTCGCCGTCCTGGTTCTCGCCGGTGTCGTGCCGGTCATGTCCTTCGTCGTCGAACGACGGGTGCACGCCGACGCCGAGGTCCGCCTCGGCCCGGCCACTGCTCTGGAACCGTGACCTCGCCCTCGACGCAGCCGCCGCAGCGGCCTGTTCTCGTTGTCGACTTCGGGGCGCAGTACGCGCAGCTGATCGCACGTCGCGTGCGCGAGGCGAGCGTCTACTCCGAGGTCGTGCCGCACACGATCACGGTCGAGCAGATGCTCGCGCGGAACCCGGCGGCGATCATCCTGTCGGGCGGCCCGTCGAGCGTGTACGCCGAGGGTGCGCCATCGGTCGACCCCGCGCTGTTCGACGCCGGTGTGCCCGTGCTCGGCATCTGCTACGGCTTCCAGGCGATGGCCCGCGAGCTCGGCGGCACGGTCGCGCACACGGGTCGCAGCGAGTACGGCGGCACGTCGGTTGCGGTCGTACAGTCCGGTGAGCTGCTTGCCGGTTCGCCCGCCGAGCAGTCGGTCTGGATGAGCCACGGCGACTCGGTGCGCGCCGCCCCTGCGGGCTTCACGGTGCTCGCGACGTCGCTCGGTTCGCCGGTCGCCGCGTTCGAGGATCGCGATCGGCGCCTGTACGGCCTGCAGTGGCACCCCGAGGTCAAGCACTCCCCGTTCGGCCAGCGGGTCCTGCAGAACTTCCTGTACGACGGCGCCGGGCTCACTCCCGACTGGACCCCCGGCAACGTGATCGTGGACCAGGTCGTGGCGATCCGCGCGCAGGTCGGCAAGGCACGCGTGGTCTGCGGCCTGTCCGGGGGAGTCGACTCATCGGTCGCCGCGGCGCTCGTTCAGAAGGCCGTCGGTGACCAGCTCACCTGCGTGTTCGTCGACCACGGGTTGCTGCGGGCCGGCGAGGCGGAACAGGTCGAGACGGACTTCGTGGCCGCGACCGGCGTTCGGCTCATGGTCGTCGACGCCCGGACACAGTTCCTGACCGCGCTCGCGGGCGTGAGCGACCCCGAGACGAAGCGCAAGATCATCGGCCGGGAGTTCATCCGAGTGTTCGAGCAGGCGGCGCGTGAGATCGTGACCGCGGCCGGATCGGCCGGCGAGGAGGTGAAGTTCCTCGTGCAAGGCACCCTCTACCCCGACGTGGTCGAGTCCGGGGGCGGCGAGGGGGCGGCGAACATCAAGAGCCACCACAACGTCGGCGGCCTGCCGGACGACCTTCAGTTCTCGCTCGTCGAGCCTCTTCGGGCCCTGTTCAAGGACGAGGTGCGCGCCGTCGGGCTCGAGCTCGGGGTGCCCGAGGCGATCGTCTGGCGCCAGCCCTTCCCGGGTCCCGGGCTCGGCATCCGCATCGTCGGCGAGGTCACGGCGGAGCGGCTCCGGGTGCTGCGGGCTGCGGACGCCATCGTGCGCGAGGAGCTGACGAGTGCCGGGCTCGACCGGGAGATCTGGCAGTGCCCGGTCGTCCTGCTCGGCGACGTTCGCTCGGTCGGGGTGCAGGGCGACGGGCGCACGTACGGCCACCCGATCGTGCTGCGCCCGGTGAGCTCCGAGGACGCGATGACCGCAGATTGGACCCGCATGCCGTACGACGTCGTCGCCACGATCTCGACCCGCATCACGAACGAGGTGCCCGAGGTCAACCGGGTCGTGCTCGACGTCACCAGCAAGCCCCCAGGCACCATCGAGTGGGAGTGACCCACAGACGAGGAGCCCGATAAGCGCTTACCTGGTCGGGTCTTCGCCCGGGACTATGTTGCCGGTCGCTTCTGCGAGCGCCTCGCGGAGCATCTCGCCCAGCGCCCAGTCCACCTGCTCCTCGGGCATCGCTGCCTCGGACGTCAGGGTGCCGCGCGGATGGCCGGGACGAGACGTTGTCATGGTCGGACCCTACTCACACAGCCTGACCTCGGTGACCGGAACGCAGCCGGAGTTCGGGGCGCTGCCACGCGCGTCGATTAGCCTGGCCCCGTGCGGATCGCTCACATCACCGATACCTACCTGCCTCGGACCGGCGGCATCGAGTCCCAGGTCAGTGACCTCGCTGCGCGGCAGGCGGCGGCCGGCCACGAGGTGCACGTGCTCACCGCGACCCTCGGCGAGGGCGGCGAGCGCGCCGGAGTTGTCGACGTCGAGCGCGGGGTGGCAGTGCACCGGCTCGGCACGCGCCTGCCGTTCGACCTCCCGGTCAACCCCGCCGAGGCTCGTCTCATCACCGCCGCCCTGCGCGAGCTGCGTCCCGACGTCGTGCATGTGCACGCCGGGGTGCTCGCGCCGTTCGCGTTCGACGGCGCGAGCGTCGCCGTCCGGATGCGCCTGCCCGTGGCGATCACGTGGCACTGCATGCTCGACGGCGTGGTCGGCGCGCTCCGCGTCGGTGCACGGCTCACCCGATGGGACCGTCGGCCGGTCGCCCTGAGCGCCGTGAGCGAGGTGGCTGCGGCCGGGGTGGCGGGAGTCTTCGGTGCATCGGTCGCGGTGGTGCCGAACGGGCTCGATCTTGATGCATGGGTGCCTCGGGCTGGGATCGGCGCGACGACGGCCGACGACTCGGCGGCCACGGGGCCGCTCCGGCTCGTCGCGACCATGCGGCTGGCGCCACGTAAGCGGGCGGTCCCGCTCGTCGACGCCGTGGCCGCAGCCGTCGAGCAGCTCGAGCCCGGCGCGTTGCACCTCGACCTGATCGGCGCAGGCCCGACCCTGGCCAGGGTCGTGGACCGGGTCGAGCGGCGCAGGCTCGGTGGCGTCGTCAGTCTCCGGGGCCGGCTCTCGCGCGACGAGGTGCGCGCGACCTACGCGGACGCAGAGGTGTTCCTCGCTCCCGCCGAGCTCGAGTCGTTCGGGATCGCGGCGCTCGAGGCCCGCGTCGCAGGGCTTGCGGTCGTGGCCCGGCGGGGAACCGGGATCGCGAGCTTTGTCGCCGACGGGACCGACGGGCTGCTCGTCGCCGACGATGCCGGGCTGGCCCAGGCCATCGTGCGGCTCGCGCGCGACCGGCATCTGCTGGGCGACATCCGGTCTCACAACCGGGACGTAGTACCTGACCTGGGCTGGGACCGGGTCCTGGCGGCTGCCGAGGCCGAGTACGCCCGGGCCCAGGCTCTCTGTGCCTGATCGGTCGTGACCCTCGTGAACCGTTCCTGGAATGTGACCTACGTCCCACACGGCATCTTCGAGTAACGGGAAGCATGACGCAGGTGAAGCTACGCTCGCTCACAGGGTCTGGTGCTGCCGGGCCTCACACAACTTAGGTTCCTCGAAAGGGACAGAAGACATGCCAACCACGACTACCACCAACACGACCAGTCCTTCCGTGAAGCTCATCGGCGTGCTCACGATAGTTGCAGGCCTCATCATGATCGTCGCCGGCGGGTTCACCTGGGGAGTGGTGACCTCCCAGCTCAAGGCCGAGCACATCACCGTCGCGGCGGTGACCGAGCAGGCGCCAGGAGCGCTCGCCGGTAAGTCGGTTGCGGACCCGTTCACCGCCTTCGCCCAGGCCAACGCCATCGACCACCACGCACTCGCGGCGAGCGGGGGCCGGACCTACGCCCAGATCGGCGACGATTCGACGGCGCTCAAGGCCAAGCTCAAGGCCGATGGCATGAGTGACGCTGACATTGCCAAGGACTCCGACGTCGTTGCGCTCGCGACCACGCGCACCACGCTGATGACCGGCTCGTTCCTTCGGACCGCGCTCTTCGCCTCGGTGATCTCATACGGAGTCGCGGCGATGGCCGCTGGCCTAGGTGTCTTGTTCATAGCGATCGGCTTCGCGCTGCGGACGGTCTCGACCACGACGGTCACGTCCACGCCCGCCCTCGCCGCGCCGGCTGCCAACCCCCCGGTCACCGAGAAGGCCTGATCGGCTCGTAGCACCGACGCAAGACCTGGCCGGACGCCGGGAAGCAGGACGAGTACCGCACCCCCCACGCCCTGGGGGTGCGGTACTCGTCCTGCATGCGGTGTTCCTGGAGCGTCTGGTGGCGGTCAGCGGTTCCGGCGCCGCGCGCTGGTCACGATCGATCCGGCGAGCAGTCCGACGCCGGCCAGCGTGAGCACGGTGATGGTCGCGAGCTGGGGGTCGAACCGAGCCCCAGCCGCGACTGCGATCACCCCCGCGCCGATCACTGCCAGCACGAGACCCCAGACCACGGTCCCGACCCGGAGCTCGGGGCGCGCCGGCGCGAGCGGCGCCGCGGCGACCTGGATGGGCGGGTCGGCACTCGGCCCGGGGACCGTCGGCGCCATCGGCGCGATCGCTGCCGCGGGCTGTGTCGCTTGGATGGGCTGTGTCGGTCCGGGCTCGTTCTGGTCGGTGCTCATCAGTTTCCCTCCACGACGCGGACCTGGCCCGCGCCCTCTGATATCTGGAGCACGAGCTCGGGGCTCGCACCCTGGTTGACCTCAGTGCTCGCGAAGTGGTAGCTGCGTGAGCCGGAGACGCCGGAGACCTGCTCCGTGCGGTCGATCTCCCAGCGGATATCGCCTGCCTTGAGACGGACATCCGCGGAGATCGCGGTGTCGCGCGGTACCGTCACCGTCAGGTCGCCCGCGCCGAGGCTGATCGGGACGCGGATCGCCCCGACGCCGATCGGGAGCCTCGTGAGGTCGACGTTGAGCTGACCGACCGCGACCGCCACTCCCTTGCGGGCGGCCGCTGGGGCGGTCGGGGCCCACGAGCCGTCGGAGACGACAATCCGGACGTTGTTCGTCGATCCGTTCCAGGTGAGGGGGGTGAAGGTTGCAGCCGGCACGGCCAGCAGGATGCCGACGATGGCCAGGAAGCCGAGCGTTCCGCTCGAGCGGCCGCGCAGTCCGGCGACGACGATCCCCAGCCCGGCCAGGACGATCCCGATCCCCGCGGCGGTGAGCGCGACCGGCCAGTGGAGGTTTCCGGCTCGCTGGATCACGAGCAGCACGGCCAGGGCGAGCAGCGAGAGCCCGACGACTGCGCCGACCGCGGCCGCGCCCGGTCCGTGCACGTGCGGCCGCGGTGGCCGCGGCGGCAGCGGTGGCACCGGGGCATAGCGGCCGACGGGAGGTCCGGCATAGCCGCCGACGGGCGGGCTGGCATAGCCGCCGAACGGAGGGCCCGCGTAGCCGCCGACGGGCGGGCCGGCGTAGCCGCTGTTCGGTGCGTAGCCGCTTGCGGGTGCCGGGGGGACCGGTGCGCCGCGGAAGTCCGGCCGGCCGGGGGTCCCGCGCCGGCTGGCTGCGGTGATCACGAGTACGACCAGGGTGACGACGGCCGCGAACCAGAGCAGCCCGCTCAGCCAACCGAAGCCGTGGTTGTTCCACCACCCGAACCACCCGTCACCCCGGCTGATCCCGATGACGAACAGGCCGATCGCGCCGAGCAGGGCGACGTCGAACCGACCGCGGATCGTCTCCTGCAGGTGGATGCGGCCGTCGGACTGTTCCGGCAGCAGCGCCCACGCGAGTCCGTAGACGATGAGGCCGGCCCCGCCGAACAACATCGCCAGTCCGAAGATGGCCCGCACGAGCAGCGGGTCGATGCCGAACCGGTGGGCGATGCCGCCCGCGACGCCGCCGATCCAGCGGTCGTTGGTGCGGACGACGCCGATGCGACGCATCGCGTCGAAGAAGCCGTCGCTGCCGGGGCGTTGTCCAGGAGCTGGCGGTGGGGGTGTCGGCTGGTTCGCCGGAGGTTGTGTCGTGTCCATGACTCGATCGTGGTGCCCGGCCAGGGTCCGTCGCCATCCGGCATCACCCGGAGAGAACCCTGGTTCTCGGTCCCTGCGCCCCTGGTTTCGACCCGGATCCACCCTGAGCACCGTCGCGACGTGTGACGATCGGATCATGACCTCGACCACCGGGCCCGCGCGACCGGGGCCCCCGGCTCGGCTGCCCCTGCGGCGTCCTGCGCAGGGGCGACGGATCGCCGGTGTCTGTGCGGGGATCGCGGCCCACCTCGGGCTCCCGGTCGGCGTCGTGCGGCTGGTCATCGTCGCGGCCTCGCTCGCGTATGGGGTGGGGATCGTGTTCTACGTCTTCCTGTGGGTCACGGTGCCGGTCGGTGACCCGGCCGCGGTCGCCTCGTACGAGCGACCTGCGGCGCTGAGCCGGCTCGCGCCGCGGCTGCGGGCCGAGGGGCGTCCGGTGCCCGTGACGGACATCGGGATCGGGTTGATCCTGCTGATCGTTGCGGGGCTGCTGGTCGCGATCCGGCGCGGTGTCACCATTCAGTTCTCCTGGGTCGTGCCGACGCTGATCCTGCTGGCGGGCACGGCCCTGGCCTGGAGCCAGCTCGACCGGGTGCAGCGTGAACGTTGGCTCTCGCGCGCCGGCGGGCGAACTCCCGTGAGCGCGCTCCGCCTCGTCGGGGGCATGGCGCTCGTCGGGATCGGCGTGCTTCTCCTGGTGGGTCAGGCCGCTCCGGTCGGCGACCTGCTCCGGTCGGCGGTCGCGGCCCTCGCCGTCCTGGCGGGCGCCGTGATCGTGCTCGCGCCGTGGTGGCTTCGGCTGGTCCGCGAACTGGGCGACGAGCGCGCCGCGCGGGCGCGGGAGGCCGTGCGCGCCGACATCGCGGCGCACCTGCACGACTCCGTCCTCCAGACGCTTGCCCTGATCCGTACCCGTGCCGACCAGCCCGCCGAGGTCTCGCGGATGGCCCGCGCGCAGGAGCGAGAGCTGCGCGAGTGGCTGTACGACGACCGGTCCGAGCCGGGAACGTCCCTCGCCGCCGAGCTGCGTGGCGTCGTCGGCGAGGTGGAGGACGGTCGTGCCGTGGCGATCGAGGCGGTCGTCGTCGGCGACCGGGTGCCCGACGCCGACACGGAGGCGCTTCTGCAGGCGACCAGGGAGGCGCTCGTAAACGCTGTCCAGCACGGCCGGCCGCCGGTGTCGCTCTACCTCGAGGTCGCGCCCGACGCGGTCGAGGTCTTCGTGCGGGACCGCGGCGACGGGTTCGACCTGGATACCGTGCCGCTCGACCGGTTCGGCGTCCGGGAGTCCATCATGGGAAGGGTGCGCCGCCGCGGCGGGACCGCGTCCGTCACGTCCCACCCGGACCGCGGGACCGAGGTCCATCTGCGGATCCCGGTGCGGGCCGCAGGCGACCAGGCTGCGGACCAGAGTAGGAACGGGAGCGCATGAGCGACGGTGAAGGTCCGGCGACAGGAACCGGGGTGGGATCGCGGGCACCTGTGGACGTGGTCCTGGTCGATGACCACCTGATGTTCCGCACCGGGGTGCGGGCGTCGCTCGACGCGCGCGTCCGTGTGGTCGGGGAGGCCGACGACGTCGACTCGGCTGTCGCGCGGGTGCGTGCGCTCGCCCCGCCGGTCGTGCTGCTCGACGTGCACCTGCCCGGCGGGAACGGCGGCGGCGGGGCCGAGGTCATCGCCTCTTGCGTGGACCTGCTCGGATCCGTCCGATTCCTCGCGCTGTCCGTCTCCGACGCGGCCGAGGACGTCGTCGCCGTGATCCGGGCCGGCGCGCGAGGGTACGTCACCAAGGCGATCTCGGGTCCCGACCTGTCCGATGCCGTCGTGCGGGTGGCTGGCGGCGACGCGGTCTTCTCGCCGCGGCTCGCCGGGTTTGTGCTCGACGCGTTCGGGACCGTCGCGGGCGACGTCGCGGTCGCCGACGACGAGCTCGACCGGCTCTCGGCCCGCGAGCGCGAGGTCATGCGCCTGATCGCCCGCGGGTACAGCTATCGCGAGGTCGCCTCGGAGCTGTTCATCTCGATCAAGACCGTGGAGACCCACGTCTCGGCCGTGCTCCGCAAGCTGCAGCTGTCCTCCCGGTACGAGCTCACCCGCTGGGCGGCGGCCCGCCGCCTCCTCTAGGGCGGGCGCGGCCCCGCGATCAGGTCGTCGAGGTTTCGTCCGCCAGGAGGATCTGTGGGGGGAGCGCCGCGATCAGGGGGTGGTCTTTCCCTGTCGGGCCGGTGGCTGTCGCTCCGCCCGGGGACCCCAGGTCGTTGATGTTGTGGCGGTCGGTGATGTCCGCGGTGCCGCGGCCGAAGTCCGTCGAGATCTCGCCGATGGTGCGGAGCTGTTCGGTGCTCAGCGCGCCGCCATCGACTCGCACCCGCAGCATGAAGTAGCTGTCCTCGAGCTCGTGCGACTCAAGGGTCGCCGTCCGGCCGCCGTCGATCCCCGGCTTGCGCTGTGTGTACAGACCCCACCAGCGGAGCCGACCGTGCAGGTCGTCGTCGGAGATCGAGTCGAAGCCCTCAAGTGCGTAGACCTGTTCGATGCGCTCGCGGACGTTCAGGCCGTTGTCCGCGGCCTTCATCTCCTCGTTGGCGTTGAGCGCCGTGCGGCCGTCAACTGCCCACTGACCGTTCGGCCGTGCGGTGCGTTCCGTGGAGGCGGCGCGGGCAGGGGGCGGGGGAGTTCCCGAGCTCAGCCCGAGAGGACCGACCGGGACCGCGTCAGGCGAAGGTCAGCGACAACAACACTCGCGGCACCCGGAGGCGCACGTGGTGGTGGCGCACAGGGCGCTCAGTCGGCTTCGCACCCGCCCAGGGTAGGCGGACGTCCCATCTGGTGTACACGGCTGACCGCCCCTTGGGACGGGTGCCCGTGACGTGGGCGTTCGCGTATGCGACACCGGGGAACCCCGCCGTCGGCGGGTGGCCTAGGTTGTGCGGTGTGAACATCTTCCTCGGGATCCTCCTCGTCCTGCACCTTCTCGGCTGGGCCCTCGTGCTCGGCGGCACGCTCACGAACCTGCGCACCCCGCGGATCGCGCCCGGGGTGCTGCACGGCATCCTGACGGCGCTCGTCACCGGGATCGTGATGGCCGGACTCATCTCGTCGGGGGCGACGGATGAGGATCCGAACAACCCCAAGTTCGCGGTCAAGCTCGTTGTCGCGGCCGTGGCGACGGGTCTGGTGATCTTCGGCAGCACCCGGCCCGAGCGCGTGACGCGGCGGCTGCTCCTCGGCATCGCTGTCCTTGTGGTGCTCAACGTGTCGATCGCCGTCCTCTGGACGTGACGGCTGTCCGGGTATGAGTCCCGTCGGTGAGCTCGTGGTCGGGCCGGCATCACGATCCTCGTCGAGCTCGCGGGCCCGCTGGTGGCGGTGGCTGCCTGGGTGCTGGCGGTCAGGTGGCCTCATCGGGCAGCTCTCGGCCTTGTGGACCCCGACCTGCCATCCGACCCCGACCTGCCGCCCTCCTGAGGGTTGGCGGGTGTGACGGGTGGCGTGCGTGACGGTTGGGTGCGTGACGGTGGGCACGGTAGTGACCGCGTCACCGCCCCACGCCCGCCGAATGTGCGTCGGCTCGCCGTCGGACGGTCCCTCGGCGGGGGTGGGCGAGCCTAGGCTTGGAGCGTCATGAACTCACTCTTCGCCAACCTCCCCCTGCCCGGACTCAGCCGAACCGACATCGGCGAGCCCGCTGCCGTCGCCCTCCCGCGTGGGATGGTTCCCGAGGGCGGCGCGACCGCTCCGGCCACCTCGGCCGACGACGGCGCCGGGCGTGGTGCACCCGCACGGGGTGCGGCGTCGGGCCGGCAGGCTGCACCCGCGGCGGGGACCGGAACCCCGACCGTCCGGGACCCGGAGAGCTTGCTCGTCGACCTCAACCCGCAGCAGCGCGAGGCTGTGCTGCACTCTGGCGGGCCGTTGCTGATCGTGGCCGGGGCGGGCTCGGGCAAGACGCGCGTGCTGACCCACCGGATCGCGCACCTGCTCGCCACGCGCAGGGCGCGCGCGGGGGAGATCCTCGCAATCACGTTCACCAACAAGGCCGCGGCGGAGATGCGCGAGCGGGTCGAGGCGCTGGTCGGCCCGCTCGCCAAGGCGATGTGGGTGTCCACGTTCCACTCCGCGTGCGTGCGCATCTTGCGCAAGGAGTCGAAGACGCTCGGGCTCCGGTCGAGCTTCTCGATCTACGACTCCGCGGACTCGCTGAAACTGATGACCATGGTGGCGCGCGAGCTCGACCTGGACTCGAAGCGGTACCCGCCGAAGGTGCTGATCTCGAAGATCTCGGCGCTCAAGGACGAGCTGATCGACCCAGAGATGTTCGCGCGCGCGTCCGGGTCGGCGTCGGGCGAGGCCAACGAGTTCGACACCGTCCTCGCGCAGGCCTACGACCGTTACCAGGTGCGGCTGCGCCAGGCGCACGCGCTCGACTTCGACGACCTGATCATGACGACCGTCCACCTCCTGCAGGCGTTCCCGGCCGTCGCCGAGCACTACCGACGCCGGTTCCGGCACGTGCTGGTCGACGAGTACCAGGACACCAACCACGCCCAGTACACGCTCGTACGCGAACTGGCCGGCATCTCGACCGGGCCCGGCACCCACGAAGCCGGCAGGATCCCGCCTGGCGAGCTGACCGTCGTCGGAGACGCGGACCAGTCGATCTATGCGTTCCGCGGCGCCACGATCCGCAACATCGTCGAGTTCGAGGCCGACTACCCCGACGCGCGCACGATCCTGCTCGAGCAGAACTACCGGTCGACCCAGAACATCCTCTCGGCCGCCAACGCGGTCATCGCCCGCAACACGGGGCGCAAGCGCAAGCGACTGTGGACCGACTCGGGTGCAGGCCCGGCGATCGTGGGCTACGTCGCGGACAACGAGCACGAGGAGGCGCGGTTCGTCGCGGAGGAGATCGACCGACTTGGCGACTCCGACGGCGTCCGGCCCGGCGACGTCGCCGTGTTCTACCGGGCTAACGCGCAGTCGCGCGCGCTCGAGGAGGTGCTGATCCGGGTGGGGCTGCCGTACAAGGTGGTCGGCGGCACGCGGTTCTACGAGCGGCGCGAGATCAAGGACGCAGTCGCGTACCTGCGGGCGATCGCCAACCCCGACGACGACGTCAACCTGCGCCGCATCCTCAACGTGCCCAAGCGCGGGCTCGGCGACCGGTCCGAGGCGATGGTCAACGCGTTCGCCGAGCGGGAGCGCATCTCGTTCGGCGCTGCCCTGGCCCGCGTCGACGAGGTGCCGGGGCTGGCCACCCGCTCCCTGACCGGGCTGCGGGCGTTCGACCGGATGATGGGCGAGCTGCGCGAGCTCGCCTCGTCCGGGTCAGGGCCGGCCGAGGTTCTCGGCGCCGTGCTGGATCGCACCGGCTACCTCGCCGAGCTGCGCGCGAGCGACGACCCGCAGGACGCTTCCCGGGTGGAGAACCTCGCCGAGCTGCATGCGGTGGCGACGGAGTTCGAGCAGGACGAGCCCGACGGAGATCTCGCCGACTTCCTCGAGCGGGTCTCGCTCGTGGCTGACTCGGACCAGATCCCCAGCGCCGACGACGGCGACGGCGCCCCCAAGGTTGACCAGGGCGTCGTGACCCTCATGACCCTGCACACTGCGAAAGGCCTCGAGTTCCCGGTCGTCTTCGTCACCGGGCTCGAGGACGGCACGTTCCCGCACGTGCGTTCGCTGGCTGACCCCGACCAGCTCGCCGAGGAGCGGCGGCTCGCCTATGTCGGGCTGACGCGCGCCCGGCAGCGGCTGTACCTTTCGCGAGCGGCCGTGCGCACGTCCTGGGGGATGCCGAACGAGTTCCCGGCGAGCCGGTTCCTCGACGACCTGCCGGAGGAGCTGATGGACTGGCGGCGCCGCGAGTCGAGCATGGCTGTGCTGCGCGCCGGGGCTGGCTACGGCTCCGGTTACGGCTCCGGTTACGGCGGGTCGACGCCGAAGAAGCGCCCGGTCCCGCCGTCGCCGGACGGACCGAAGTTCGGCTCGGCGACGCCCCGTGCGGTCGGCGACGTGCCGAGTCTCGCGGTCGGCGACAAGGTGACGCACGACTCCTACGGCCTCGGCACGGTGGTCGCTGTCGAGGGTGCGGGGCCGAATGCGGTCGCCAAGATCGACTTCGGCACCGACGGGACGAAGCGGTTGCTGCTGCGCTACTCGCCGGTCACGAAGCTGTGAGCGGGCCCCCTGATGTGGCCCGGAGTACATCTCTCGATGTGAAGAGACCTCTGGGGCACGACTACCATCCTTGACGGTGACGTGGCGATCCACGGTGCACGCCGGCGGTCGACGGAAGGACGCACTCCAGGTGGACCTGTTCGAGTATCAAGCGCGTGACCTCTTCGAGAAGCACGGCGTTCCCGTGCTCGGCGGCGTCGTCGCCTCGACCGTCGAGGAGGCCCGCGCCGGCGCGGAGCGGCTCGGCGGCGGGACAGTCGTCGTCAAGGCGCAGGTGAAGGCTGGCGGCCGCGGCAAGGCCGGTGGCGTCAAGCTCGCGCACACGCCCGACGAGGCGGCCGAGAAGGCCGCGGAGATCCTCGGCATGGACATCAAGGGCCATACGGTCCACAAGGTCATGATCGCCGCGGGCGCGCAGATCGCCGAGGAGTACTACTTCTCGATGCTGCTCGACCGGTCCGAGCGCCGGTACCTCGCGATGGCATCCGTGCAGGGCGGCGTGGAGATCGAGCAGCTCGCGGTGGAGCACCCGGACGCGCTCGCAAGAATTGCCGTCGATCCCCTGGTCGGCATCGACGCCGCCAAGGCTGCGGAGATCGCCGCGGCGGCAGGTTTTGCCCACGACGTCGCGGGTCCGATCGCCGCCGTCTTCGTCAAGCTCTGGGACGTCTACCGAGGCGAGGACGCCACGTTGGTCGAGGTCAACCCGCTGGTCCAGACCGAAGACGGTGCGATCCTGGCGCTCGACGGCAAGATCACCCTCGACGAGAACGCGTTCTTCCGGCACCCGGAGCACTCCGAGCTTGAGGATCCGGCGGCAGCCGACCCGCTCGAGGCGCGCGCCAAGGAGAAGGATCTCAACTACGTCAAGCTCGACGGCACTGTCGGGGTCATCGGTAACGGCGCGGGCCTCGTCATGAGCACCCTTGACGTCGTCGCGTTGGCGGGCGAGCGGCACGGGGGTGTCAAGCCCGCGAACTTCCTCGACATCGGCGGCGGCGCCTCGGCCGAGGTGATGGCGAACGGGCTCGACATCATCTTGTCGGACCCGCAGGTCAAGGCCGTCTTCGTCAACGTGTTCGGCGGGATCACCGCTTGCGACGAGGTCGCGAACGGCATCGTGGCTGCCCTGAGGATCCTGGGCGACCACGCGACCAAGCCCCTCGTCGTGAGGCTCGACGGCAACAACGTGATCGAGGGGCGGGCGATCCTCGCGGCGGCCGCGCACCCGCTGGTCACCGTGGCCGACACGATGGACGGCGGTGCGGCGAAGGCCGCCGAGCTGGCCAACGCCTGACGATCCCAGACCCAACGCAGGAGAGAACGCAACAATGGCAATCTTCTTGACACAGGCCTCGAGGGTCATCGTCCAGGGCATGACCGGGACCGAGGGCCAGAAGCACACGACCCGCATGCTGGCTTCCGGAACCGCGGTGGTCGGCGGCGTGAACCCGCGCAAGGCCGGGACGTCGGTCGAGTTCCCTGCGGGTGACGGCACCGATCGCACGGTGATCGTGCCTGTCTACGGCACGGTGGCCGACGCCGTCGCGGCGACCGGAGCGGACGTGTCCGTCGTCTTCGTGCCCCCGGCCTTCACCAAGGCCGCGGTGATCGAGGCGGTTGATGCCGGCGTCTCGCTCATCGTGATCATCACCGAGGGCGTGCCGGTCGCTGACACCGCAGAGTTCTTCACGTACGCCCAGGCCAACGGTGTGCGCCTGATCGGTCCGAACTGCCCCGGCCTGATCAGCCCCGGGAAGTCCAACGTGGGCATCATCCCGGCAGACATCTCTGGCGCCGGTCCGATCGGGCTGGTGTCCAAGTCCGGCACGTTGACCTACCAGATGATGTACGAGCTGCGGGACCTCGGCTTCTCGACTGCGATCGGCATCGGCGGCGACCCGATCATCGGCACCACGCATATCGACGCCCTGGCGGCCTTCGAGGCGGACCCGGACACTGCCGTGATCGTCCTGATCGGAGAGATCGGCGGGGACGCCGAGGAACGCGCCGCCACGTACATCGCCGAGCACGTCACCAAGCCCGTCGTCGGCTACGTCGCCGGGTTCACCGCGCCGGAGGGCAAGACCATGGGTCACGCGGGGGCCATCGTCTCCGGCTCGTCGGGCACGGCCCAGGCCAAGAAGGAGGCCCTCGAGGCGGCCGGTGTCAAGGTCGGAAAGACGCCGAGCGAGACTGCGGACCTGATTCGCGCGATCCTGACCTGACCTCCGCACGAGCTTCGGCAACGTCCGGACGTTGCGGGGATGGTCGGCGCGCCGGGCCGTCCTGCTGGGTCCGAGCGGCAACCATGGGGGCGTGAGTCGCTCGACGGGATCATCCGGCACCAGCACCGCCGACCGGCTGGCCCAGCTCGGTCGCCGCGTGCTGACCATGGACGACGGCACGCCTCGTTCCGGCGTGAGCACGATCGACGGTGCCCCGGGCTGGGCCGCCGGTCTCGCTGCGGGTCTGCAGGCCGCGATCCTGTCGCTCGCGGTCGTCGTGGCGCCGACTCTCGCCGCCTATGTCGCGACATCGGCGGACCCGTCCAACGCAGAGGTCGGCTGGCTCCGCTCCGTTGCCGTGGGCGTAGGGATCTGGCTGCTCGGGTTCGGCGTACCGCTGCAGGCCGGCGGGGTGACCGTCACCCTGATGCCGCTGGGCATCACGGCGCTCGCGGTGTTCTCCTGCTATGCGTCGGCGCGGCGCTCGGGTCATGCGGCCTGGTCGGGATTCGCGGCTGCCGTGGGCGGTTACGTCGTCGTCGTCGGCGGGGCGGCGATCGCTGTGTCCGGGGAGCCGGTGGGAATCGTGCGGGCCGTCGTCGGCGGGGCCGTCGTCGGCGCGCTCGGACTGGGGACGGGACTGCTCGCGCGGTCCGAGTCGCCATCGCTGCGCGACCTGAGTCGACCGCTGTGGTCCCGGGTTCCGGTGGCGGTGCGCGCCGGGGCGGTGGCGGGAGCGCTCGCGATCGCGCTGCTCGTGGGGGTCGCGGCGGTGGTCGTGGCGGGGTGGATCGTCGCGGGTCGCGAGTCTGTCACCCAGGTCGGTGCGAGCCTCGGCCTCGACGCCATCGGGGCCACGGTGCTGGTCGTCGCACAGCTCGCGCTGGTGCCTGATCTGGTCCTGTGGGCGCTCGCGTACGTGGCGGGACCGGGATTCACGGTGGGCGCGGGGTCGCTCTTCGCGCCGGCCCACGTCGTGGCCGGACCGCTGCCGGCGTTGCCCTTGCTGGGTGCGCTGCCGACCGCCGGTGCGGTGAACCAGCTGACCCCCTGGTGGCCGGTCGCGCTCGTGCTGGTCGGCGTGGTCGCGGGGGCGTGGCTGCACGGGCGGATCCTTCGGGGCGGGTGGCGGCTCCACGTGCTCGCCTGCGGGGCTGGGGCGTCGGTCGCGGCGCTGGGCGCGGGGTTCCTCGTCGAGCTCGCGAGTGGTTCGGCCGGACCCGGCCGCATGACCGAGATCGGGGCGTCGGGGCTGTTCGTCGGGCTCGCGGTCGGGCTCGCGGTCGCGCTCGGGATCGCGCTCGGGATCGCGCTCGGGACCGCGCTCGTCGTGCTGCCGTCGACCGTCGAGATCCGTGCTGAGGTCGGCCGCGCGTGGCGCCGGGTTCGACACCTAGGCGGGTTCGACGAGCCGCGCCGGAACTGATCGCCCGGCCCCGCCCGGTTCGCGACGGCTACGGACCGGTCCCGGCCCGGCCCAGCCCGCGCAGCTTCGCCTCGAGCGCGTTCTGGAAGGTGACCTGGCAGGTCTCGCGCGCGGCAATGGTCAGGGCGCCCTGCAGGCAGTCCTGGCGATCGAGCTGTACGGGCCAGAGTGCGAGCAGGCTCGCCATCGACACCGACATCAGGGCCGTGAACACGAGTCCGATCGTCAGCATCGGCACCAGCATGCCACGAAGCCCCGCCCGCCAGACGGAGCGCAGGGCGCGGACGCCGACCACCAGCGCAGCCACGATGAACACGAGCGAGGCCGCTTGCCAGGGCAGCGGCAGAGCACTCGTCACGACGCCCGCGAGCAGCAACAACCCGAAATGCATGGTGTGGCGGCTCGCCGCTCGCGCGGCCGCGGGATCCGGCCGTGGCGTCGGACCCCCGATCGGGTCTGGTTCGCCGGGGCGAGGGGAACCCGGCGGGCCGGGAACCGGGTGCGTGGGCGGTCCTGGCGGATGCGGAACTGGCGTGGGCGGGCGCGGGACATTGGTCGGCGGCGCGTACGGATTGCCCACGTGCCCTCCCTGTCGTGGCACGCCCTGGTGGCCGCGCGTCTCCATTGTTCCCCACGCGGCCGGATCCGGGTGACTGGCGCGGGTCGGCCCGGGTCGGAACGAGTAGTCGGCGGGAGCTAAGGTCATCGCCGTGACCGCAACCAGCGCACCCCTCGGCCCCGGGCCGCGGGTCCCGCGCCCCACCACCACTCCGACCGGTGATCCGGTCGGCACCACGACGGCCCGGCGCGTCGTCGTGCTCATCTCGGGGGTGGGCAGCAACCTGGCCGCCCTGCTCGCCGCGCACGACGACGTCACCTACGGCGCGCGCGTCGTCGGCGTGGTGAGTGACAACCCGGCTGCGGGCGGGCTGGACGTCGCACGCGCCGCGGGGATCCCGACGGCGGTCGTCGCACCGCGCGATTTCGCCGACCGCGCGAGCTGGGATCGGGGCCTGGCCGAGACTGTGCGGGTCTTCCGGCCCGAGCTTGTGGTCAGCGCAGGCTTCATGCGGATCCTCGGTGCGAGCTTCCTCGCGCAGTTCCCCGCACGCGTCCTCAACACGCACCCCGCGCTGCTGCCGTCCTTCCCGGGCGCGCACGCGGTGCGGGACACCCTTGCGTACGGCGTCAAGGTCACGGGCTGCACCCTGCACGTCGTCGACGCCGGGGTAGACACCGGTCCGATCGTCGCCCAGACGGCAGTGGTGATCGAGCCCGACGACGACGAGGCGAGCCTCCACGCGCGGATCAAGGTCGCCGAGCGTGTGCTGCTCGTCGACTGGGTGGGTCGCATCGCCCGCGGCGGCCTCCGGATCGACGGCCGCCGCGTCGTCGTCGACTGACCCGACCGACCGACTGACCCGACTGACCCGACTGACCGACCGGCGGCCGTGCGGGTCCGCTATCCTGACTACGGCCGTGACTGGCGCGCCTGAGGTGGGTTCAACCATCGGGGAGCGGTCGCTTTCCCCGCCGGTGTGCCGTTCGCCTGGGCGCCTGGGTCCATCACTGTGCACCACGCACACGCCGTGCCGACCCGGGAGAGAACATGTCCACCGCCCCACGTCCCCTCAGCTCCAGCCCCCTCGACTCCGCCAATGAGCTGATCGTCGACCCGACCGCCGCCGTCACCCGGCGCCCGCTGCGCCGTGCGCTCGTGAGCGTGTACGACAAGACCGGTCTGGTCGAGCTCGCCACCGCCCTGCACGCCGCGGGCGTCGAGCTCGTCTCGACCGGGTCGACCGCGGCGACGATAGCCGCCGCGGGGGTGCCCGTCACGCCGGTCGAGGAGCTGACCGGGTTCCCGGAGTGCCTCGACGGGCGCGTCAAGACGCTCCACCCGCGCGTGCACGCTGGGATCCTCGCCGACACCCGCCGTCCCGAGCACCTTGCCGAGCTTGCCGAGCTCGGCATCGCGGCATTCGACCTCGTGGTCGTCAACCTCTACCCGTTCAGTGCGACGGTCGCCTCGGGCGCGACGCCGGACGAGTGCGTCGAACAGATCGACATCGGCGGGCCCTCCATGGTGCGGGCCGCCGCGAAGAACCACCCGAGCGTCGCTGTCGTCGTCGATCCAGCGCAGTACGGCGCGATCGTCGCCGCGGTCGCGGGCGGGACCGTCGGTGGTTTCACCCTCGCCGAGCGGCGCGCGCTCGCGGCGGCGGCGTTCGTGCACACCGCCACTTACGACGTCGCGGTCGCGAGCTGGTTCGGAAGCGTGCTCGCGCCCGCTCCGGCCGGGGGTTCGCCGTTCCCCGCCTGGGTGGGCGCGACCTGGGACCGGCGCGCGGTGCTGCGCTACGGCGAGAACCCGCACCAGGCGGCCGCGCTGTACACGCAGGGCGACGGGACGATCGGGCTCGCCCAGGCCACCCAGCTGCACGGCAAGGAGATGTCGTACAACAACTACGTCGACGCCGATGCTGCGTGGCGGGCCGCGCACGACCAGACCGGCCCGGCGGTGGCGATCATCAAGCACGCCAACCCGTGCGGCATCGCCGTCGGTGCGGACATCGCCGAGGCCCACGCGAAGGCGCACGCCTGCGACCCGCTGTCCGCGTTCGGCGGCGTGATCGCGGCGAACAGGGTTGTCACGGCGGCGATGGCGGCCAATGTAGCGCCCGTGTTCACGGAGGTCGTCGTAGCACCCGGCTTCGAACCCGCTGCGCTCGAGATCCTCACGGCGAAGAAGAACATCCGGCTGCTCGTGGTGGCCGCGGTGCCCCGCCCGGCGGTCGAGATCCGGCCCGTCAGCGGCGGGCTCCTGATGCAGCAGACGGACCGGATCGACGCCGCGGGCGACGACCCGGCCGCGTGGCGGCTCGCGGCCGGGGAGCCGGCCGACGCGGCCACGCTCGCCGACCTCGCGTTCGCGTGGCGGGCGGTGCGGGCCGTGAAGTCGAACGCGATCCTGCTCGCGACCGACGGCGCGTCGGTCGGCGTGGGGATGGGGCAGGTCAACCGGGTCGACTCGTGCCGGCTCGCGGTCGAGCGCGCCGGGACGGGTGCCGGTGGGCGCGCGCGGGGGTCCGTCGCGGCCTCTGACGCCTTCTTCCCGTTCGCCGACGGGCTGCAGGTGCTGCTCGATGCCGGGGTACGCGCCGTCGTGCAGCCGGGTGGATCCGTGCGCGACGCCGAGGTGATCGCGGCCGCCGCGGCCGCGGGAGTCACCCTCTACCTCACGTCAACCCGCCACTTCGCCCACTAGCGCCCTCTCCTTCCCGCTCCGGAGGCTAGACCTGGGCCGCGCGCAGGGGGCGGGTGGGGTCTGCGGCGAGGTCCGGGTCGAGGCGGGGGAGTGCTCGACCGGCGAAGAGCCGGCGGGCTGCACCGACGTCGTGGGGCCGATCTATCGCGAGGACCGCGGTCAGCTCGCGTCCGAGCGACGGGTCAGACCCAGCGTGGGCGCGGACCTGCGCAGGGTCTGACGCAGCGGGTTCGGACGTCTCGGAGCTCGAGGACCCCGACGCGCGGGTGCGGGTGAACCAGAGCGCCGTCCACCCACCGGTAGCGGTCGGGTCCCCGCGCAGCACGACGTCGTCCCCGGCGCGGTGCTGGCCGCACAGCGCCAAGTCATGACCGAGCTGCGTCGAGAAGACGTAGGGCGCGGGATCCGCCGGGGTGCCGTCGTCGCCCACCTCGCTCCTCGGCGGCACGACCGAACGGGCAAGCAGCGCGCGCACCGCGGTCGCCGGCCCCCGCAGCGCGCCGTCCCAGTGGCCGCCCGGGACCCAGCCGTGCCTGGGCGACCAGCGGCGGGCCGCGTCCCCGACCGCACGCACGTGGCCCGGCACCCCGATGACGCCGTAGCCTGCGTCGACCCGGAGCGAGCCGTCCGGGTCGTGGGGCAGGGCCGTGCCGAGCCAGCCGGAGGCCGGCCGGGACCCGACCGCCACGAGCACGACGTCCGCGGGGTACTGGCGGCCGTTCGTCAACCGCACGCTGTCGGGACGAACCTCGGCGACCGCAACGCCGGTGAGCAGTCGGACCCCGGTGGCGGCGTACCAGGGAACGGTCAGCTCTCCGACGGCGCTCCCGAGTGCGCCCGCCAGTGGGGCCGCGGCCGCCTCGACGACGGTGACCTCGACCCCCGCGGCGGCGGCCACGCCGGCCACTTCGGCACCGATCCAGCCGGCCCCGATGACCACGAGGCGTGAGCCGGGTCGCAACCGTTCGCGCAGGGCCTCGGCGTCGTCGGCGGTGTGGAGCACGAGCCCGCCCACCCACCCCGGCGGGCTGACAGCGCTGGACCCGGAGGCGATCACGACGGCATCCGCGCGGAGCTCGCCCTCGGCGGTCGCGACGATCACGTCGAAGGGCCGTACCTCAAGACCCGTGGCGGGGGTGCCGAGGCGGACGTCGTCGGCGAGCTCGCACACGTCGACACCCAGCTCGTCGGCGAGCCAGGCCGGGCCGGGGCGGTCGAGCAGGTGCTTGGACAGCGGGGGACGGTCGTACGGCGCCCGACCCTCGGCGCCGACCAGTGTCAGATGTCCGTCGAAGCCCTGGGCCCGCAGGGCGCCGACTGTCTGCGCTCCGGCGAGTCCGGCGCCGACGACGATGACGGAGCGGACCCGGCGCTCCAGCGGGCTGACAGACGCGGGCGCGGCGGCCATCCCGTTCGGGACGACGGGCGGCGGTGTGGCGGACACCTGGCAACGGTAGTCTCGCGCTCGGAGGTCGATCGATGCAGCAAGACGATGCAGGTGCCCAGCGCCCGGACGTCGGCGCGGGGCCGCTCCTTGATGCGCGTGCGGCCGCCCGGGCCTCGCTGGCCGCGGGTCGCAGCCCGTCTCTCTGGTGGATCTGCGTGGGGATTGCGGTGTCGGTCGGGCTCGTCGGGGCGGTCGGGGCGTCGGTTGGCATGCTCGCCCTCGCCGTGATGCTCGCTGGCGCCGGAGCCGCGCGGGCACTTCTTCCGGCGCCGGGACCCGTCGCGCTCGCCGTGCGCTCGCGCACACTGGACGTCACGATCCTGCTCTTCCTGGCCGTCGCCATCGGTGTTCTGTCCCAGCTCATCCCCACCCGCTAGGACCGCTGCGCCGAGAGAGCAGAATCCGCCCTCTCAACGGTCTGTGAAGGGGCGGATTCTGCTCTCTCGGTGGATGGTCTGCGTGCGCTAGGCCTCTGCCAGGACGCCTGTTTCGAGGTCGTCGTCTTCTAGCAGGTTGTTCTGGACGGGCTCGGTCACGAAGGCGCGGTACGCGAGACCTGCGATCGCTGCGCCGATGAGCGGCGCGATCCAGAACATCCACAGCTGTCCGAACGCCCAGCCCTCAGAGAAGAGCGCAGCCGCGGTCGACCGGGCGGGGTTCAGCCCGGCGTTCGTGATCGGCGCCGCCACCAGGACGAGGACCGCCAGCGTGAGGCCCATCGCGAACGGCGCAATGGTTCGCTGGGTCCGCCGGCTGGTCGCACAGAGGATGACGCCCACGAGCAGGGCCGTCGCGATGATCTCGATGAGCAGGGCGGGCATCAGGCCGAACTGGACCTGACCCTTCGACAGGGTCGCCAGCGGCGAGTGGGCGCCGTACCCGTTCGCGGTATCCGAGAAGAACGCCTTGCTGGTGGCACCCTTCGCGATGATGTTGGGCAGCTTGGCTGGGATCGTCAGGAACAGGGCGGCGGCGGCGAGTGCGCCCCCGACGACCTGGGCGAGCCAGTAGGGCAGCACGTCACTCCAGGACGTGCGGCCCGCAATGGCCGCCCCGAGGGTCACTGCCGGGTTGAAATGGCCACCGGAGAAGTGACCGAGCGCCATCGTCCCGCCGATCAGGGCGAGGCCGAAGCCCAGGGCCACCCCGAGCGTGCCGGCACCTGACAAACTCCCGTAGAGCGAGACGCCGACCCCCGCGAGCACGAGGAAGAAGGTGCCGAGCGCCTCGGCACCTAGACGCGCGAGGATGCTCGTGCGCACCGACTCGACGACGACTTCATCGACATCGACGTCGTCGTCGTCGATGAAGTCGTCGTCGGCGTACCCCGCAGCGGCAGCGGTGCGCGCTCGTGCGGCCAGGGCCGGGCCCGGGGTCGGCTGAGCGGATGTCTTAGGCAGTGTGGCGGTGTCCGGGGTCTGGTCGGGCTCCGGTTCTGTGGTCGAGCTGGGATCGGGGGTGTCCTTCGACATGTGCTTCCTGTCCTCGTTGGGTGCGGGCGCAGATAGGTGCCCTGGCGGAGCATGCCAAGTGCACCTGAGCGCCTGCTGTGTGCACCCCAGCATTGCACCCGGGCTGCGGGTGGCGTACTTCTGTCCTGGATCCCCCGCCGACGGCGGGCCCAGATCTCTCGATGTCGAGTAATCTTTCGTGCGGTAGCCGCCTACGGTGGCCGAAGGGGCGAGGGCGCTGGCGGCGCCCGCAGGTGCACCGCGCGACCAGGCACGAACCGAGAGCACAGGGAGTTCCCCGGATGGCCAAGATCAAGGTAGTCGGACCCGTCGTCGAGCTCGACGGTGACGAGATGACGCGGATCATCTGGCATTTCATCAAGGACCGCCTGATCCGTCCGTACCTCGACATCGACCTGCGGTACTTCGACCTGTCGATCGAGAACCGCGACGCGACCGACGACGAGGTCACGATCGATGCGGCTCACGCGATCCGGGAGCACGGCGTCGGCGTGAAATGCGCCACCATCACCCCGGACGAGGCGCGCGTCAAGGAATTCGGCCTGAAAAAGATGTGGGTCTCGCCCAACGGGACGATCCGTAACATCCTCGGGGGCGTCGTCTTCCGTGAGCCGATCATCATCTCGAACATCCCCCGCTTGGTCCCCGGCTGGAACAAGCCGATCATCATCGGTCGGCACGCCTTCGGTGACCAGTACCGGGCCACCAACTTCAAGGTCCCCGGCGCCGGCACGCTCACGCTCACGTTCACCCCCGCTGATGGCTCGGAGCCGATCCAGCAGGAGGTCGTCACGTACCCCGAGGGTGGCGGCGTCGCGATGGGCATGTACAACTTCAACGACTCGATCCGTGACTTCGCCCGCGCGTCGCTCTCCTACGGCCTGCAGCGTGGTTACCCCGTCTACCTGTCGACCAAGAACACGATCCTCAAGGCGTACGACGGTGCGTTCAAGGACCTCTTCCAGGAGGTGTTCGACGACGAGTACAAGGACCGGTTCGACGCCGCGGGCCTGACCTACGAGCACCGCCTGATCGACGACATGGTCGCCGCCGTGATGAAGTGGGAGGGCGGCTACCTCTGGGCGTGCAAGAACTACGACGGCGACGTGCAGTCCGACACGATCGCGCAGGGTTTCGGCTCGCTCGGCCTGATGACCTCGGTTCTCATGACCCCCGACGGCCGGTGCGTCGAGGCCGAGGCCGCGCACGGCACCGTGACCAGGCACTACCGCCAGCACCAGGCGGGCAGGCCGACCTCGACCAACCCGATCGCGTCGATCTTTGCCTGGACCGGGGGGCTCAAGCACCGCGGCAAGCTGGACGGCACGCCCGAGGTCACAGCCTTCGCGGTGGCGCTCGAGGACGTCGTCATCAAGACCGTCGAGGCCGGCTTGATGACCAAGGACCTCGCCCTGCTGGTCGGTCCGGACCAGCCGTGGCAGACCACCGAGGCCTTCCTCGGCTCGCTCGACGAGAACCTCGCCGCGCGACTTCCCTGAAGCACCGACCGAACCTCGTCCACAGCAAAGGAGCCGCGTGATGGCTAGCATCACCCCGGTCAACGTCACCGTGACGGGTGCCGCGGGCCAGATCGGATACGCCGTGGTGTTCCGGATCGCGTCCGGGCAGCTTCTCGGGCCGCGGGTCCCGATCAGGCTGCGTCTGCTCGAGATCCCGCCGGCAGTGCGTGCGGCCGAGGGCACGGCGATGGAGCTCGACGACGGCGCGTTCCCGCTGCTCGCGGGGGTTGACATCTTCGATGACCCGACGGCGGCCTTCGCGGGGGCGAACGTGGCGCTGCTCGTCGGCTCGCGCCCGCGTACCGCAGGTATGGAGCGAGGTGACCTGCTCGCCGCCAACGGCGGGATCTTCGGTCCGCAGGGCGCGGCGATCAACGCGGGTGCCGCGGACGACATCCGCGTTCTGGTGGTGGGCAACCCGGCGAACACCAACGCGTTGATCGCGGTCTCGCACGCGCCGGACGTCCCGGCCGAAAGGTTCACCGCGATGACTCGGCTCGACCACAACCGGGCGCTGTCGCAGCTCGCGAAGAAGGCGGGCGTCCCGGTCACCGAGATCGCCAAGCTCACCATCTGGGGCAATCACTCTGCGACCCAGTATCCGGACATCTTCCACGTGGAGATCTCGGGCCGGCCGGCCGCCGAGCTGATCGCGGACCGGGCGTGGCTCGAGAACGACTTCATCCCGACCGTAGCCAACCGCGGCGCGTCGGTCATCGAGGCCCGTGGCGCGTCGTCGGCCGCGTCGGCGGCGAACGCGGCGATCGATCACGTCTTCGACTGGGTCAACGGGACGCTGCCAGGGGGCTGGACCTCGGCCGCTGTTGTCTCCGACGGGTCGTACGGCGTGCCGACCGGACTCGTCTCGTCGTTCCCGGTCACGTCGGTGGGCGGCCGTTGGGAGATCGTCCAGGGTCTCGAGATCGATCGTTTCTCGCGGGCCCGGATCGACGCCTCGGTCGCCGAGCTGGTCGACGAGCGCGACGCGGTCACCCAGCTAGGTCTCATCTAGCGGAGGGGGAGCGGGGAGGGCACCGTGCGAATTGCGATCCGGGTGAAGCCGGGGTCGTCGCGCGCCCGGGTCGGTGGGCTGCACGGGGACCGGCTCGTGGTTGCGGTGCACGCCCGGGCTGTCGACGGCGGGGCGACAGAGGCGGCGCTCGTCGCGCTCGCGAAAGCGCTCGGTGCCCGACGCCGCGACGTGCGCCTGGTCTCGGGCGTCACCAGCCGCGACAAGCTGGTCGAGGTCGATCCGGAACCCGACGGGTGTGAGGAGCGGCTGCGCGTGCTGCGCGGGGTGTGACTCGTGGCCTGCCGTCCGACGGCGTGACCGGCCGCTCAGTCGAGCGGAGCCTGCCAGGTGAGCAGCGTGCCGACGCCCGAGGGCGGGGTGCCGAGGCTGAACGTGCCGCCGTCCTGCCGGGCGCGGGCGGCCAGGTTCTTCGTACCCGAGTGCCGGTCCCGCATGAGGTCGAGGCTCGCGCCGTCGTCCTCGACCTCGATCAGCACCTTCCCCGTCGGGCCCGAGCCGGTGACCGAGACGCGGACGGTCACCGCGGTGGCCTTCGCGTGCCGGGCAGCATTCGTGAGGCCTTCGCGGGCGACCGCGACGACGTCGTTCGCGCGGTCCGCGCCGACGACGTCGTCGATGCGGCCGATGACGCCGCCCGGCGCGGAGTCGATGACCCGGCCGTCTAAGGAGATGACCAGCGTCGGGGCGAACCCCAGCCCCCCACACGCGAGGGCGGACTCGTTGCGCAGGCGCTCGACGAGTGAGGCGCCACCGCCGTCGGGGTCGTGCAAACCGTGCACGATGATGCGGATCTGACGTGCCGACGAGTCGACGCCGGCCAAGGCCTCCTCGATCAAGGCGTTGATCTCGGCCGGATCGCCGCCGAGCGCTGCTCGGCGGCCGACCGTCTCGAGCCGCATGCCGGTCGCGAACAGCTGTTGGATGGCCAGGTCGTGCAGGTCGCGGGCGATCCGTTCGCGCTCGTCGAGCAGCGCCGCGACGTCCTGAGCGTGCCGCGCCTCGGCGAGGACGAAAGCCAGTGCAGCCTGCGCTGCGAACGACTCGGACATGACCAGGTCGCTCCGGGTGAACGGAGGGGCACCGACGCGCCGCAGCAGCACGAGGACGCCGACGTTCTTCCCTGCGGTCCGCAGCGGCGCGTACAGCGCAGGGCCGAACAGCCGCAGGGGTTCGAGCTGCGGTGCGGGGGCAACGGCCAGCGACGGCACCACCGCGCCGATCCCGCTCGCGAACGCCTCCCAGGCGCGACCTTCGCGGACCATGGCGAGACCGAGCAGCTTGTCTTCGGCCTGCCCGTTGACCATCTCCATCACCAGCTCGCCGCCCGCGCCGGGTAGCGCGAGGGCCGCGGTGTCGGCCCTGGCGATCTCGCGCGCGGTGGCCGCGATCTGCAGGAGAACCTCCTCCTCCGCGGCGCCTTCGAGGAGCATCGTCGTGGTCTGCTGGCCGGCCCGGACCCAGTTCTCGCGAAGGCCGGCGAGGGCATGCAGCTGCGCGTTCTGGATGGCGACCGCCGCGGCCGCCGCCAGCGCCGTGACGAGCGCCTCGTCGACGTCCTCGAAGCCACCTTCCTTCTCCGACAGGTAGAGGTAGCCGTAGACCTCCTCGCGCACCCGCACCGCGGTGCCGAGAAACGAACCCATCGGCGGGTGACCGGGGGGCAGTCCCAGGAAGGACGGGTGCCGGGTCAGGTCCTCGAGCCGCAGCACGCCATGGGCGGGAATCTGGCCCAGCACCCCGACGGCGTGCGGGGAATGCCCCAGTGCGGCCACCGTGAACTCATCGAAGCCGCTCTGGACGAACGTGGTGGACGCTCCGTGCTCGTCGAGGATGTTGATCGCCCCGTACTTCGCGCCGGTGAGCTCGGTGCTCGCGTGGACGAACTGCTCGAGCAGGCTCGGCAGATCCAGATCGGCCGCGAGCGTGAGGATCGCGCGCAGCAGGTCGGTGGCGCGCGCGCCCGCCGTCGTGCGTTCGTCGATGACCATGGTCTCTCCCCGGGCTCCCCCGTTCGCACCCCACGGTACGTCCAAGAAGCGGGGACGTTGGTCCTGTGTCTCGATCGGCCGCAATTCGTGACCGCCCAGGCACCCGGGCCGACGTAGACGTCGGGTAGCACCGGGGGGGCCGTCGGTAACCTTCTCGTTACGGTAACCCCGAGGTTACGGACGACAGGATGGAGGTTCCAGCCATGCGCTACTACGAGGCCGGGTCGAGGATCGCGGCTACCCCGGACGCCGTGTGGTCGGTGCTCACGGATGGGACGAGCTGGTCGCAGTGGGATCCGGCGTCGATGGAGTTGACGGGCGGATCGCGCCCGGAGAGACAGTGACGATCCGATCAAAGGCGGCACCCGGTCGAGCCTTCCCGGTCAAGGTGTCTGCGTTCGAGCCGCCCTTTCGGCTGAGGTTCAGCGGCGGAATGCCACTCGGTCTGTTCCGGGGGGTGCGCACGTACACCCTGTCGTCGCAGGACGGCGGCGGCACTGCTTTCCAGATGCGCGAGGAGTACACCGGTGCGCTCTTGGGGCTGATCTGGCGGTCGATGCCCGACCTCGGGCCGTCGTTCGCCCAGTTCGCCGCGGGTCTCAAGCATCGGGTCGAGGCGGGCGGCTGAACGATGGCGGCGTTGCCGGCTCCGGGGGATCCGTTCGAGGCGCTGGGGGACCCGAACCGACGGGAGATCCTCAGTCTGCTCGGGCGTGGTGACAAGTCGGTCCAGGAGATCACTGCCGAGCTCCTGATCAGTCGGCCGGCGGTCTCGCGTCATCTCCGGCTGCTCAAGGAAGCCGGGCTGGTCGACGAGGAGCCAAAGGGAACCCGTCGTGTCTACCACCTGCAGGAACAGGGTGTGGAGGCGGTCCAGGCCTACCTCGAGCACGTCTGGGGAGACGCCACGGCGCGCTTTCGGCTGCTTGCTGAGAACACCGAGAGGAAGCCGAAGCCATGATCGAACCTGTGTTTGCGACGTTCGATGTCGCGTGCTCGGTCGAGCACGCCTTCGCCACATGGACCTCGAGGATCGATGCGTGGTGGCCGGCGGACCACACCGTGACCGGCGCGGTCGACGTCGTCGTCGTTCTCGAGACCGCAGCGGGTGGACGTATCTACGAGCGCACGCCGAACGGCGTCGAGCACGACTGGGGCGAGGTGACGGTGTGGGAACCGCCGACCCGGCTGGGCTACCTGTGGCATCTGCGACGTGATCGGGCCGATGCCACCGAGGTCGAGATCCGGTTCGTGGGCCAGGGCGGCGGCGCGACCCGGATCGAGATAGAGCACCGGGGCTGGGAGCGGCTGGGTGCTGGCGGTCAGGACTGGCGGGACCGGAACCGTGTCGGTTGGGAGACGCTGCTGCCGCACTATCGGGCGGCGATCGAGAGCGGATAGACGAAGGCCACCGGTAGACGTCGGCGTAGCCACCCGGTCGAGCTGACTTCGTGGTCGAGAAGGAGAGGTGCGCGCACGGGTGGGAGCTGCTGGGCCGGTCGGGGCCCTAGCGAAAGACGATCGTGCGGTGCCCGTCGAGCAGTACCCGGTGCTCGGCGTGCCAGCGCACCGCGCGCGCCAGCGCCCGGCGCTCGACGTCCTGACCGAGCCTCATCAGGTCCTCGACGCGGCGCGTGTGGTCGACCCGTTCGACGTCCTGCTCGATGATCGGGCCCTCGTCCAGGTCGGCGGTCACGTAGTGGGCGGTTGCGCCGATGAGCTTGACGCCGCGCTCATGCGCCTGCGCGTACGGCCGCGCGCCCTTGAAGCTTGGCAGGAACGAGTGGTGGATGTTGATCGCGCGCCCGGTGAGCTCGCGGCACAGCCCGTCCGACAGGATCTGCATGTATCGGCCCAGGACGACCAGCTCGACGTCGAGCTCGCGGACGAGCGCCAGCAGCCGCGCCTCGGCCGCGGGTCGGGTCGCTGCGGTGACCGGGACGTGGTGGAACGGGATCCCGTAGAACTCGGCCAGACCGGCGAGCACCGTGTGGTTGGAGACCACGGCGACGATGTCGATCGGCAGGTTCTCCGACCGCTGACGGAACGCCAGGTCGTTGAGGCAGTGCGCGGCGGTCGAGCCCAGCACGAGGGTGCGGACCGGTCGGCCGACCACGTCGAGGGTCCACGTCATCACGAACCGAGCGCCGAGAGCCGTCATCGCGACCTCGAGCTCCACCCGGGAGGCTGTGGACTCCACCTGTACGCGCATGAAGAACAACCCTGAGAGCGGATCGCCGAACTGCTGCGACTCGGTGATGTTCCCGCCGTGCTCGGCCAGCAGGCCGGCGACCGCGTGCACGATTCCCGGCCGGTCTGGGCACGACAGGATCAGGACCCAATGGGTCAAACCGGCCGACATCGCGACGTCGGCGTGGACGGCAGGTTCCGAGGCGTGGGACACGAGTGTTGAGGGTAGTCGGGCCCGGGGACGACTGGTACGAAGAACCACTGTTGCCGCGGGTCTGAGAGCCGTCGTGGGGTCGTGGTGACGTCGTAGCCGATGGCGCGGCGGAGCTGTTCGACGAAACCGCGAATCTTCGCCGACCACGGCGAGCCCGCGAGCTCTGAGTTGCTGACACGATGAGGGGCATGAGCTCACCCGACGTCACGATCCAGGTCGTCACCGACGAGGAGGCCGGCGAGCTGCTGACGCTGCGCCGCGCTGCCTTCGTCACCGAGGCGCAGATCTACGGCGATCCCAACATTCCGCCGCTCACCCAGACGCTCGGAGAGCTGCGTGCGGACCTTGCCGCCGATGGTGTGATCACTCTCGGTGCCCGGCGGGGGCACCGCCTGGTCGGCTCGATCCGGGTCGTGCTCGAGGACAAGAAGGCCACCCTCGGCCGCCTCGCCGTCGCTCCCGACCTCCAGGGCAAGGGCATCGGCACCCAGCTGCTGCTCGCGATCGTGCCGTACCTGCCGGAGAACACCGAGGAGGTCTGGGTCTTTACCGGTCAGGACTCGGTGCAGAACCTGGCGATGTATGCCAAGCAGGGCTACGAGCACCAGTACGATCGCACGGCCGGTGACCTCACGTACGCCTACCTGCGCCGCATCCTCGGCGACGGGGACGGCGACGGGGACGCTGACGGGGACGAGGACGTGAAGGACGGCGGGGACGAGGACGGCGGGGACGGCCCCGCCTGAGCCGCCGGCGGACCGGAGTCTTGCCGGCGACCCGGATTGCTAGGATGTACGCGTCGCGACTGGCGAGGGTGGGTCACCACCGGGGAGCGACGCCGCGGCAGCAGACTTTGGGTCGTACGCCTGGGCCTCGAGTCACCACACCCACGCGGGCGTGCCCGGGCCGATCCCGGGATCCCCACGACACTGCCCAGGCGCGAGGAAGCCCATGAGCACCGAGAACGACGACGTCATGAACCAGCCGCTGGCCGAGCTGGACCCCGAGATCGCCGCGGTGCTCGAGAACGAGCTGACCCGCCAGCGCGACACGCTGGAGATGATCGCGAGCGAGAACTTCGTGCCGCGCGCCGTCCTGCAGGCCCAGGGCTCTGTCCTGACGAACAAGTACGCCGAGGGCTACCCGGGCAAGCGGTACTACGGCGGCTGCGAGTATGTCGACGTCGCGGAGAGCCTCGCGATCTCCCGCGCCAAGGAGCTGTTCGGCGCTGAGCACGCGAACGTTCAACCGCACTCGGGCGCCACGGCGAACGCCGCAGTCCTGCACGCGTTGATCAAGCCGGGCGACAAGATCCTCGGCCTCGAGCTCGCGCACGGCGGTCACCTCACGCACGGCATGAAGATCAACTTCTCCGGCAGGTTCTACCAGGTCGTGGCCTACGGCGTCGACCCCGACACCTTCCGGGTCGACATGGACGTCGTTCGCGCCAAGGCGCTCGAGCACCGGCCGGACGTGATCATCGCGGGCTGGTCGGCCTACTCGCGCCACCTCGACTTCGAGGCCTTCCGTTCCATCGCCGACGAGATCGGGGCGAGGCTCTGGGTCGACATGGCGCACTTCGCCGGTCTGGTCGCCGCCGGCCTGCACCCGAGCCCGGTGCCGCACGCCGACGTCGTCTCCTCCACGGTGCACAAGACGATCGGCGGGCCGCGCTCGGGCTTCATCCTGTCCCGCGCCGAGCTCGCGAAGAAGATCGATTCCGCGGTATTCCCGGGCCAGCAGGGCGGCCCGCTCATGCACGTGATCGCCGCGAAGGCGGTCTCGTTCAAGATCGCCGCGAGCGAGGGTTTCCGGGCTCGCCAGCAGCGCACCCTCGATGGCGCGCGGATCATCGCCGATCGTCTGTCTGCGCCCGACGTCGCCCGCGCGGGCGTCTCGGTTCTGACCGGAGGCACGGACGTCCACCTCGTACTGGTCGACCTGCGCAGGTCCGACCTCGACGGCCAGCAGGCCGAGGACCTCCTGCACGCCGCCGGCATCACCGTGAACCGGAACGCGGTCCCCTTCGACCCCCGCCCGCCGCGTGTCACGTCGGGCCTGCGGATCGGCACCCCTGCGCTGGCCACCCGTGGCTTCGCGGACGTCGAGTTCGCCGAGGTGGGTGAGATCATCGCTGCCGCCCTCACCGCGGGTCAGGGTGCGGACATCGAGGCGTTGCGGGCTCGGGTCGCCAAGCTCACCGGCGACTTCCCGCTCTACCCGGGGCTGCAGCAGTGAGCGACTCGGGTTCGCACCGGGCGCAGATCCTCGACGGAACCGCGACGGCTCGGGCGATCAAGGCCGAGCTCGCCGTGCGAGTCGCGACGCTCGCCGCGCGCGGGGTCGTGCCGGGGCTCGGAACCGTGCTCGTCGGCGACGATCCGGGCAGCCGCGCCTACGTCAAGGGCAAGCACCGCGACTGCTCCGAGGTGGGCATCGCCTCGATCCGCGTGGACCTGCCGGCGACCGCGACACAGAGCGACATCGAGAGCGCAGTGGCGCGCCTCAATGCCGACCCTGCGTGCACCGGCTTCATCGTCCAGCTGCCGCTGCCCAAAGGCGTCGACACCAACCGGGTGCTCGAGCTCGTCGACCCGGCCAAGGACGCGGACGGTTTGCACCCGACCAACCTCGGCCGCCTCGTGCTCAGGGTCAACGGGCCGATCACGTCGCCGTTGCCGTGCACCCCGCGCGGCATCATCGAACTGCTCGTGCGGCACGGCATCGTGCTCGCGGGCAAGGACGTCGTCGTCGTCGGGCGCGGCACGACAGTGGGCCGCACCATCGGCCTGCTGCTCACGCGCCGCGAGTTCAACGCCACCGTGACGCTCACCCACACCGGGACCGAGGACCTCGCCGAGCACAGCCGTCACGCGGACGTCATCGTCGCGGCGGCGGGAGTCCCGGGGATCATCACGGCGGACATCGTCAAGCCTGGTGCGATCGTGCTCGACGTCGGGGTGACGCGAGTCGTGGACGTCGACACCGGGAAGACGCGGCTCGCGGGCGATGTTGACGGCCGGGTCGCCGAGGTTGCGAGCTGGCTCTCGCCCAACCCGGGCGGCGTCGGTCCGATGACCCGGGCGATGCTGCTGGCGAACGTCGTCGAGGCTGCCGAGCGAGGACTCGCCGCAACCGCCTGACAACCGCTCACGGTCGTGGGACGCGCATCGCAGGTGCAGGCGGCCGTGGTGCCCCGGGCAACCTGTCCGCCGGGACCCACAGGTGACGGTGAGCTATCTCGGGAACGCCACCACGGCGTCGTCGTCCGGCCCGGCGACGCTCACGGTGAAGAAGAAGCCGGGTCGGCACTGATCCGCGGGCTGCGCCGGGGGAGGATGGGCGCGTGCTGACGATCGCCACCGCCAACGTGAACGGGATCCGGGCCGCCGTCAAGCGGGGGATGGACGTCTGGATCGATGACCGCAAGCCGGATGTCATCCTGCTGCAGGAAGTGCGGGCGCCCGACGAGGTGCTGCGCGAGCTCCTGCCCGAGGGTTGGGACCTGGCGCACGAGGAGTCCGAGTCCAAAGGGCGCGCCGGGGTCGGGATCGCCTCGCGGCTGCCGATGAGCACGGTCCGGATCGGTCTCGGCCAGGGCGTCCCCGCCAACACCGGTCGCTGGGTCGAGGCAGACCTCGAGCTCCCCACCGGCGGCAGGCTCACGGTCGTCTCCGCATACCTCCACTCGGGCACCGTGGGCACCCCGTCGATGGACGACAAGTACGCGTTCCTCGACCTGGTGACCGCCCGGATGGGTGAGCTCGCCGAGCGGGGCGGGTACGCAGTCGTCGGTGGTGACCTGAACATCGCGCACCGGAACGTGGACATCAAGAACTGGAAGGGCAACCTCAAGGCCGCGGGCTTCCTCCCGCGGGAGCGTGCCTACCTGGACCGTTGGTTCGACGACCTGGGCTGGCGCGACCTCGGGCGCGAGCTCGGCGGCGATGGACCGGGTCCGTACACGTGGTGGTCGTGGCGGGGGAAGGCGTTCGACAACGACTCCGGCTGGCGGATCGACTACCAGCTCGCGACGCCCGATCTTGCCGACGCGGCCGTGACCGCCGTGGTCGAGCGGGCCGGCGCGTACGACCTGCGGTGGAGCGATCACGCCCCCCTCGTGGTCGGGTACGACCTGTAGGCGCCCGCACGACGACGCGGGTCTCAGGTTGTCCGGGAGGCGGGTGCCGAGGCTTCGGCGACCAGGAACGCGGGCGCCGTCAGCCCCTGCGTCGCGAACGCCCCGGCCACCGCGGCGGCCACGGTGCCCACCCGGTCGGAGTCGACCAGGGCGATCGCCGAACCCCCGAAACCGCCGCCGGTCATCCGGGCGCCCAGCGCACCTGCCGCCCGGGCGGCCTCGACGACGAGGTCCAGCTCGTGGCAGCTTATTTCGTAGTCGTCCCGCATCGAGGCGTGCGAGGCGTCGAGGACCGGCCCGACGTCGCGCGCCCGACCCGCCTCCAGTAGCGCGACCAGCTCGGTGACCCGGGCGATCTCGGTGACGATGTGGCGGACGCGGCGCCGTGCGACCTGTGCCGGCACGGCGGCGTCGGTGAGGCGGTCGAGCGCGTCGTCCAGGGCGCAAGGGTCGAGCTCGCGCAGCGTAGCGACGCCGAGCTGGGCCGCCGCGGCCTCGCAGGTCGCACGGCGCGCGGCGTACTGCCCGTCGGCCAGCTGGTGCTCGGCGCGGGTGTCGACGACCAGCAGCGCAAGGCCTTCGGTCGCGAGATCGAACGGCACGTGCCGGACGGACAGGTCGAGGCAGTCGAGCAGCAGGGCGTGCCCGGCCTCGGCGCGCAGGGACGAGGACTGGTCCATGCCACCCGTCGGGACGCCGGCGACCTCGTTCTCGGCGCGGACGCACCCCGCGGCAAGCGTTGCACGTCCGGCGTCGTCGGCACCCAGCCCGAGGCCGAAGGACTCGTCGAGCGCGACCGCGACCGCGCACTCGAGCGCGGCGGACGACGAGAGCCCGGCGCCGTACGGCACGCACGAGTCGACGACGGCGTCGAAACCGCCGATCGGGTGCCCTCCGCGCGCGAGGGCCCAGGCCACGCCCGCGGCGTAGGCCGGCCAACCGGTCACGTTCCCGGGCGTGATCTCGGCCAGTGCCGCGCTCCACAGCCCGGTCGCAGCCTCCTGTGCGGACGCAAGATTCACGACCGCTCCGCTGAGAGTCTTTCCCGTGCGCCGCAGCGCGACATAGGTGCGGTGTGGCAGGTTGATGGGCAGGCACAGGCCGCCGTTGTAGTCGGTGTGCTCGCCGATGATGTTGACCCGCCCAGGCGCCGACCAGACGCCGTCGGGCTCGCGTCCGAATCGTTCTCGGAAGACAGCCGTCGCGCGCTCGGCACCCTCGCGCGGCTTCCAGGCGCCGACCCACTGCGTCGTGCCCAACGGCTTCGGCGCGTTCACTGGGCGACCTGCTGCAGTCGCGTCGCGATCTGTTCGGGGGTCGTGTCGCTTATCCAGGCGGCCATCCCGGACTCGACGCCCGCGAGGTACTTGAGCTTGCCGGGCGCCCGCAGCACGGAGAACACCTGCAGGTGCAGTCGGGACAGCTCGCGGCCCTTGCGGACGGGTGCCTGGTGCCAGCCCGCGATGTAGGGCAGCGGGATCGGGGCGCCGTCGGGCCCCTCGAAGAACCGGTCGAGCAGAGCCAGCAGCTCGAGGTACGCCCCGGCCAGGTCCGCGCGCTCGGCGTCGGTCAGCGCCGGGAGGTCCGGGACGTCGCGGCGCGGGGCGAGGTGCACCTCGACGGGCCAGCGGGCCGCGAACGGCACGTACGCGACCCAGTGCTCGGTCGCCAGCACGATCCTCGTCCCGGCGCGGAGCTCGGCGTCGAGAATATCGCGTCCGAGCAGGCCGCCGGTGCTCTCGCGGTGCGCGCGCGCCTGGGTGAGCATCGCGAGCGTGCGCGGGGTGAGGTAGGGGAAGGCGTAGATCTGCCCGTGCGGGTGGTGCAGCGTGACGCCGATCTCCTTGCCGCGGTTCTCGAAGCAGAACACCTGCTCGATCCCGGGCAGGGCGCCGAGCACCGCGGTGCGGTCGGCCCACGCCTCGATGATCGTCCGCATCCGCTTCGGGGTGACCGAGGAGAGCGAGGCCGTCGAGTCTGCGCTGAAGCAGATGACCTCGCAGCGGCCGTTGGCGGGACGTGCGGGGAACAGGGCCTCGCCGTCGGAGTGGACGATCTCGTCGCCGGCGCCGGGCACGCTCAGCAGTGACGGGAAGCGATTCTCGAAGACCACGACGTCGTAGTCCTCGGCGGGGATCTCCCCGTCCGAGTACGCGGCCCCGGGCTTCGCCGGCCCGAGCGGGTTCGAGTCCGCGGGCGGCAGGAACGTCCGGTTCATGCGGCCCGCGGCCATCGGGATCCAGTCCCCGGTGAGCGGGTCCCGGCGCAGCTCGGGTCCGGCGACGGGGAGCACGGCACCGTCGTCGCCCACGACGGGCGTGAAGCGGCCGGGCAGGGGTCGCGGGTCGTCGAGCCGTCGCGTCGCGCCGCCCGAGACGTACGGCTCGGAGTCGTCGAAGTAGATCAGCTCGCGGCCGTCGGCCAGTGTGGTCGACGTTCGTCTCATGACAGCGGGGCTCACGGTGCTCCTCGTTCGGGGGTGGGCGTGCGGGTGCGGAAGTCGGTGCTGCGCGAGGGGGTGGGTACCGGCGCGAGCAGCAGCTGCCCGACGGCGCTCTCGGCGACCCGGCGCGCGCCGTCGGGCAGCCCGTCGTCGGTGATCAGGAGGTCCACGGCGCCGAGCGGAGCGATCCGCGCGAGGCCCACGACGCCCCACTTGCTGTGGTCGGCGAGCACGACGACGTCGCCTGCGCACGCGATGAGCGCGCGGTCGGTCTGTGCCTCGAGCAGGTTCGGGGTGGTCAGTCCGTCGGGCCCGAGGCCGTGCACGCCGAGGAACGTGCGGTCCACGCGGAGCTGGCCGAGCGCGCTGTCGGCGACGGGACCGACGAGCGCGTCCGAGGGGGTGCGCACGCCGCCGGTGAGGACGACGTCGAGGTCGCGACTCTCGGCCCGGCGGGATGCGGTGTGCAGCGTGTCGGCCACCGGCAGGGAGTTCGTCACGACCGTGAGCGGGCGCAGCGACGGATCGGCGGCCACCAGCTCGGCGAGCAGGTGCGCGGTGCTCCCCGCGGACAGGGCGATCGAGGACCCCGGGGTGATCCAGGCGAGCGCGGCCCTGGCGATAGCCAGCTTCTGGTCGGCGGCGAGGGTGCGCTTGAGCGCGAAGTCAGGCTCGTGTGCGGTGTGCTGGGCGTCGACCGCGCCACCGTGCACGCGGCGCACCAGGCCGCGTTGGGCCAGCTCGTTGATGTCGCGGCGGATCGTCATGTCGGAGACGTCGAGGGCAGCGACCAGGTCCGTCACGCGGACCGCGCCGCGGGCGCACACGTCAGCGAGGATGATCTCCTGGCGCTGCATCGCGAGCATCCAAACAGTATCCACCAAAACCCAACAAAACCAAACATCACGCTCTGCCGAGAGCAGAGAAGCCGCCCCGTGACGTGGGTTTCATAGGGCGGGAAGTCCGCTCTGGACGGAGGGATTAGACGGGGGAGAGGCCCAGGGAGCGGCCTGCGAGGCCGCGGGAGCGCGCGGCCAGGGTCCGAGCGACGCCCCGCAGCACGACGGCTGCGGGCGAGTCGGGCGCGCTGAGGACGACCGGCGTCCCGGCGTCCCCCGACGCGCGCAGGCTGACGTCCAGCGGCACCTGGGCGAGCAGCGGAACGTCGGTCCCGATCGCCCGGGTGAGGTTCGCCGCGACGGTGGCCCCACCGCCCGCGCCGAACAGCTCGAGCCGTGAGCCGTCCGGCTGCACGAGCCAGGACATGTTCTCGACGACGCCGACGACGTGCTGACGCGTCTGTAGCGCGACCGACCCGGCGCGCTCGGCCACCTCCGCCGACGCGACTTGCGGCGTCGTCACCACGATGAGCTCGGAGGACGGGAGCAGCTGCGCGACCGAGATCGCGATGTCGCCGGTGCCGGGCGGCAGATCGAGCAGGAGCACGTCCAGGTCACCCCAGAACACGTCAGCGAGGAACTGCTGCAGCGCGCGGTGCAGCATCGGACCGCGCCACACCACCGGTTGGCCGGCGGGGACGAACATCCCGATCGAGATCACCTTGATGTCGTGCGCGAGGGGCGGCAGGAGCATGTCGTCCACGCGCGTCGGCGGGAGCGAGACCCCCAACATCCGCGGGATCGAGAAGCCGTACACGTCGGCATCGAGGACGCCGACGCGCAGTCCGTCCGCAGCCATCGCCGCGGCCAGGTTCGCGGTCACCGTCGACTTGCCGACGCCGCCCTTGCCCGAGGCGATCGCGTAGATCTTCGTCAGCGACCCCGGCTTCGAGAACGGGATGACCGGCTCGGCGGCCCCGCCGCGCAGCTTCGAGCGGAGCTCTGTGCGCTGCTCGGCGCTCATGACGCCCATCTCGACCTTCACGGCGCTCACGCCTGCGAGGCCGGACACCGCGGCGGTGACGTCGCGGTCGAGCGTGTCCTTGAGCGGGCAGCCCTGAGTCGTCAGGTCGATCCCCACGGTCACGAGAGTGCCGCCCGCGCCGTCCGGTCCGACGTCGACCGATCGCACCATCCCCAGCTCGGTGATCGGTCGGCGGATCTCGGGATCCTGCACCGACGCGAGCGCCGCGCGGACGGCGGCGGTCATGTCGGTGGGATCGGCGTCGGTGGGCATGGGGTCCATCGTAGTTCGCGCTTCCTGGAACCCGGCACGCTCGCCCCCGACGCAGAGAAAGGGCCGAGATGCCCTGGAGACGGCATCACTGCGGGTCCGGCTCTGACCCGCGGTTGTCAGGCGTCGCGCGTGCGGTGCTCCCCGGGCACGGTCCCGTCCTTGCCGCGGGTCCGAGGACCCTTGTGCCGTGACTCGGTCGGGCGTTGCTCGGGCGCAGGTTCCCGGTCCAGGGCCAGCTCCTCGAGCAGGTTGCGGATCTCGGAGCGGACGAAGTCGCGGGTCGCCACCTCACTGAGCGCGATGCGCAACGCCGCTATCTCGCGGGCCACGTACTCGGTGTCGGCGAGATTGCGTTCCGCGCTCTGACGGTCCTGCTCCGCCGCGACCCGGTCGCGGTCGGTCTGACGGTTCTGCGCGAGCAAGATCAGCGGAGCGGAGTAGGACGCCTGCAGCGAGAGCATGAGCGTGAGGAGCGTGAAACCGAAGACCCTGGAGTCGAACCGGAGGCTCTCGGGACCGAACGAGTTCCAGCCGAGCCAGGAGACGACGAACACCGTCATGTAGACGAGGAAACGCGGGGTCCCCATGAACCGGGCGATGCCCTCGGCGATCTTCCCGAACGCGTCCTGCTCGACCTGGATCCGGGGGATCAAGGTGCGCCGGTTCTCCTTGGGGGTGTCGAGGCGCTCAGCCACGGGGCACCCCTGGCGTGGGTGCCTCGCCCTCGACGGCCGGCTTGCCGCCGCTCACGTCGTCGTCCGACTCGCGCCAGTCCTCGGGCAGGAGGTGGTCGAGCACGTCGTCGATGCTGACCGCGCCGAGCAGGCGCCTCTCGGCGTCCACGACGGGCAGAGCGAGCAGGTTGTACGCCGCCAGCAACCGGGTCACCTGCATCAGTGGGGCGTCCGCAGTGACGACGTCGATGTCGGACTCGACGAGCCCGCCGATCGACTCGTGCGGCGCCTCGCGCAGCATGCGCTGCAGGTGCACGACGCCGAGGAAGCGCCCGGTCGGGGTCTCCGCCGGGGGTCGTGTCACGAAGACCATCGACGCGAGCGCCGGAGTGAGGTCCTGTCGTCGCACGTGGGCGAGCGCCGCCGCGACGGATGTCTCGGGTGGCAGCACGACGGGTTCGGTGGTCATCAGACCGCCTGCGGTGTCGTCCTCGTAGGCGAGCAGGCGGCGCACGTCGCGCGCATCCTCGGGCTCCATGAGGGCGAGCAGCTCGGCCGCCTCGGACAAGGACATCTCGCCGAGCAGGTCGGCCGCGTCGTCCGGTTGCATCGCCTCGAGCACGTCGGCCGCGCGCCCGCGCTCCAGCGCCAAGAGGATCGCCACCTGGTCGTCCTCGGGGAGCTCCTCGAGGACGTCGGCCAGCCGCTCGTCATCGAGCGCCGTGGCGACTTCGAGGCGGCGGGTGGGGACCAGGTCGTGCAGCGCGTCGGCGAGGTCGGCCGGCTTGAGGTCGTCGTAGGCGGCCAGCAGGAGCGCCGCACCCTGGGCGGCGGATCCTTGCGCGAGGCCGGTGACCGCATCCGCATCCACGACGAGCGTCTCACCGCGCCGCCGCAGCAGCCCGCCCTTGCCCGCCACGTGCCGACGGACGAAGAGCTGCGTGACGAGCCAGTCGCCGGTCCGCTGCTGCTCCATGGCCAGGTCCTCGAGCGACCCGCTGCCCGAACCGTCGACGAACTCCACCGTCCGGTCCAGCAGCTCGCTCACAGCGAGCGTCTCGAGCGTCCGCTGCTCGAAGCGGCGCATGTTGAGCAGGCCCGTCGAGATGACCTGGCCGGCATCGATGCTGGTGACCCGGGTCAGCGGCAGGAAGATCCGGCGCCGCCCCGGCACCTCGACCACCAGCCCGACGGCCCGGGGCTGTCCTTGGGGTCGCAGCAGCAGGACGACGTCGCGCACTCGCCCGACCTGGTCTCCGAGCGGGTCGAAGACGGTCGTACCAGCGAGGCGCGCGACAAACACGCGGGTCCCGGGGCTGCTCACGCGGTCAGCCTAGTGCTGGGGTCGTCCCACGACCGGTAAGCCTGGCGGCGGGGGCGTGGGGTGCGGGAGGATCGGACCATGTCGTTCCCCGGCCGGTCCCGAGTCCCCGCCACCCCGACGCTCCCCAAGGGTGAGCAGGTCGCGACCTATGGGACCTACCTTGAGGCCCAGCGCGCGGTCGACCACCTTGCTGACAAGCAGTTCCCGGTCCAGCTAGTCACGATCGTGGGCACGGACCTGCGGATGGTCGAGCGGGTGACCGGGCGGCTCTCCTACCCGCGTGTCGCGCTCGCCGGCCTGGCCTCGGGCGCGTGGTTCGGACTGTTCGTCGGCCTCCTGCTGCTGATGTTCTCGACCGCGGGCACGCAGAGCTTCCCGCTGCTCGCCGCCATCCTCATCGGGGCGGCCTTCGGCATGCTGTTCTCGGTCATCACGTACTCGTTCACAGGGGGCAAGCGCGACTTCACCTCGGCGAGCCAGATCGTTGCGGGGTCTTACTCGGTCCTCTGTGCGGCCGAGCAGGCGCACAAGGCCCGTGCGCTCCTGCAGGTGATCGGCGGAACGGTCTCGGGCTGGCCGTCAGCCGTCCCGCCGGTGCAGCCGACGACCCAGCCCCCGACTCCACCGCCGAGCCCGCCCGAAGCGACCGAACCGCCGGCGTCGCCGCGGTCCTGACGCGATGCCGCGGTCCCGACGCAACGCCTGGCGCTGGGTGCTCAGTCGGTGCGGATCCGGGACATCCAGGCCTCGATCTCCGCTGGTCGGCGCGGCAGGGCGCTCGACAGGTTCTCGTTGCCGTCGGCCGTGATGAGAACGTCGTCCTCGATCCGGACGCCGATGCCGCGGAACTCCGCGGGGACGGTCAGGTCGTCCGCCTTGAAGTACAGGCCCGGTTCGATCGTGAAGACCATGCCCGGGGCGAGCGTGGCATCGAGATACATCTCGCGGCGCGCGAGCGCACAGTCGTGCACGTCGAGGCCCAGGTGGTGACTCGTGCCGTGCACCATCCAGCGCCGGTGGAACTGCCCCTCGGGGTCGAGCGACTCCTCGACCGTCCCAGGCAGCAAGCCCCACTCGCCGAGCCGTGCGGCGATGACCTCCATCGCGGCCGCGTGCACGTCCCGGAACCTCGCTCCGGGAACCGCGACGGCGAACGCGGCGTCGGCGGCGTCGAGCACGGCGGAGTAGATGCGGCGCTGGACGGTGGTGAACTCCCCGTCGACCGGCAGGGTGCGCGTGACGTCCGCCGTGTAGAGCGAGTCGACCTCGACCCCCGCGTCGATGAGCACCAGCTCGCCGGGGCGCACCGGACCGTCGTTCTGCGTCCAGTGCAGCGTCGTGGCGTGCTCGCCGGCGGCCGCGATCGTGTCGTAGCCGACCGTGTTGCCCTGCAGGCGTGCGTGCGCGCCGAAGGTGCCCTCGATGACTCGCTCACCGCGCCGCTGCTCGACGGCGGCCGGCAGGTCGCGGACGACGGCGGCAAATCCGGCGAGCGTGACGTCGACGGCGTGCCGCATCTGGCCGATCTCGTAGGAGTCCTTCACGAGCCGCATCTCGGCGAGTGTCTCGGCGAGCGTCGCGTCGCGCTGGCCGGAGCCCTCCGTGGCCCGGATCTCCGCTACGACGGACTCGATCGCCTGGTCCGCGCCGGGCACCACGAGCAGGTGCACGCCGCCGGTGCCGACGTCCTTGCCGAGCCCGTCGCGCAGGTCGTCGACGTGCGCGGTCCGGATGCCGGTCATCGCCTCGACGTCGGCCAGCGTCGGCCGCGCGCCGACCCAGAACTCCCCGTAGCGGGAGTCGGAGTAGAACTCTTCGGTGTCGCGCCCGGCCAGCGGGCGGAAGTAGAGCATGGCGCGGTGACCGCTGCCGTTGTCGCCCGCGCCGTCGGCCACGGGGTGCAGGACGAGGACGGCGTCGGGCTCCTGCTCGGTGCCGAGCCCCGTCAGGTACGCGAAGGCTGAGTGCGGGCGGAACCGGTAGTCGCAGTCGTTGCTGCGGACCTTGAACGAGCCGGCTGGCAGCACGAGCCGGTCACCCGGGAAGAGCGCGGAAAGGCGGGCGCGGCGCACGGCGGTGAACGGCGCGGCTGGACCGGGCGCCATGTCGGGTGCGACGCGGGGCCCCCAGCCGGAGGTGATGAAACGCTTGAACGAGTCCGAGCGTGGACGCTGGGACCGGTTGTCGCCGCGGTTCTTGATCGGCTGCCCGGCGGGTTCGGCCTCGGGGGCGTGCAGAGGTTCGCTCATCCGGTCATCCTCCCACCGCCCCTGCGCGCTCCGGGACTTGCTCCGGGGGCGGCCGACCAGCGCCTACCCTGGGCGACGTGCTGATCGACCTCCACACCCACTCGAACGCCTCGGACGGTACCGATGCGCCCGCGGGCGTGCTGGCCGCGGCCGCGCGAGCGGGTCTCGGTGTTGTCGCGCTGACCGACCACGACACGACCGCGGGCTGGGCCGAGGCGGCGCGGGCGGTGGCGACGACCGGGGTCGCCGTCGTACTCGGCACCGAGGTCTCCGCCCGCGCCCGTGGCGTCAGCGTGCACCTGCTCAGCTACCTCCACGACCCGGCCGAACCTGCGCTGGTGGCCGAGCTCGAGCGCATCCGCACCGCCAGGCTTGATCGCGCCCGCGTCATGGTCGAGCGACTCGGCGAGGACTACGACCTGACCTGGGAGGACGTCGTCGCGCAGACCACCCCCGAGACGACCGTCGGTCGTCCGCACATCGCCGACGCACTGGTCGCCCGCGGGTTGGCCGCCGACCGGACCGCCGCGTTTGCTTCGATGCTGGTCCCGCGGTCCAGGTACTACGTGCCGCACTACGCCCCCGAGGCGCTCGACGCCGTGGTCGCGGTGCGGGCGGCGGGTGGTGTGCCGTTCTTCGCGCACCCCGGCGCGGACGGGCGGGGCCGGGTGGTCCCGGACGCGACCATCGAAGCCATGGCGGCGGCGGGACTCGCGGGCCTCGAGGTGCACCACCGCGACCACAGCGCTGAGCAGGTGGCCCGGCTGACCGTGCTCGCGGCGCGTCTCGGGCTGCTCATCACCGGTTCGAGCGACTACCACGGGGACGGCAAGCCAAATCGAATCGGTGAGAACGTGACAGATCCCGCCGTGCTCGCCGCCATCGAGGAGCAGGGCACGACGGCAGTGGTCCGCCCGTGAGCCAGGTGTTCGACGGGCGGCTGTTCTCCGAGGTCTTCATCACGCTCTTCGTCATCATGGACCCGCCGGGGATCGTGCCGATCTTCTTGGGCCTGACCGGCGCGATGACCGGGCTGCAGCGAACACGGGCCGCGCGCCAGGCGATCCTGGTCGCCTTCGGCGTGATCTTCTCGTTCGCGGTCTTCGGCCAACAGCTGCTCCACTACATGCACATCTCCCTGCCCGCCTGCAGGCGTCCGGCGGTCTGCTCCTGCTGCTGATCTCGATGGAGCTGCTCACCGGCAAGATGGAAGAGGTGCAGCCGTCGGGCAACAAGGGCGTGAACGTCGCCCTGGTCCCGCTCGGCACGCCGCTGCTCGCCGGTCCGGGTGCGATCGTCGCGACGATGGTCTTCGTTCAGGGTTCGGACGAGTCCCTGGCCGACTGGGTCTCGATCGCGCTCGGAGTCGCGGCGGTGCACATCGCGCTCTACCTGTCGATGCGGTTCGCCAACGTGGTCCACCGCGTGCTCCGGGACAGCGGGACGATCCTCATCACCCGGATCGCCGGTCTGCTGCTCGCCGCGATCGCTGTGCAGCTGATGGCCGACGCCGTCCGCGCCTTCGTCGAGATGGCCTAGCGGCTCTCACCGTCACGCCTGGGGGGCCGACGACGGGGTTGCGCCCGCCTCGCCGCCGTGCGGCCGGCGGTTGCGCCGCCGGCGCGGACGATCACCCGCACCCGCACCCGCACCCGTGGCGGCTGCCGCGTCCGAGCCCGCGGGACCCGAGAGCGGGCCCACGTTGGACGCGCCGGCTGCCCCGACCGGGTTCCGCGGGGCCTGAGACGTGGTATCGCTGTGGCGTGTGCGGGTGCGGCCCGCACCCGAGCGTGCCTCGCTGGAGCGGCCGCCATCGGACCGACGCTCGCCGGACCGCTCCGAGCGCCCGGACCGGCCCGAGCCGCCGCGCCCGGCGTCGCGGCCGCCACCCGAATGGCCCGAGCCGCCGCGGCCGGTGTCGTGCCCGCCGCCGGACCCGTGCCGCTTGCCGGTCTCGCCGAGGTCCTCGAGCGCTTCCGCGTCGAGCCCTTCACGCACCCTCGCCGACCTCGGCAGCGTGCCCTTGGTGCCGACGGGGATGTCCAGGTCCGTGTACAGGTGCTCCGAGCTGGAGTATGTCTCGAGCGGCTCGGGGATGCCGAGCTCGAGGGCTTTGTTGATCAGGCCCCAGCGCGGCATGTCGTCCCAGTCGACGAAGGTGACGGCGGTGCCCTTCTTGCCGGCCCGGCCGGTGCGGCCGGTGCGGTGCAGGTAGATCTTGTCGTCCTCGGTGCACTGGTAGTTGATGACGTGCGTGACGTCCTCGACGTCGATGCCGCGCGCGGCGACGTCGGTCGCCACGAGCACGTCGACCTTGCCGTTGCGGAACGCGCGCAGGGCCTGCTCGCGAGCGCCCTGTCCGAGGTCGCCGTGGATCGCGCCGGCCGCGAAGCCGCGGGCGATGAGCTCGTCGGCGACCTTGGCGCAGGTCCGCTTGGTGCGCGCGAAGACGATCGTGAGGCCGCGGCCACGGGCCTGCAGGATGCGGGCGAGCACCTCGACCTTGTCCATCGCGTGGGCGCGGTAGACGACCTGCTTGGTGTCCTTGACGAGGCGGCTCTCGTCGTCGGGGTCGTTGGCCCGGATGTGGGTCGGCTGCGTCATGTACCGGCGAGCCATCGCGACGACGGCGCCCGGCATGGTCGCGGAGAACAGCATCGTGTGCCGCGACGCGGGGGTGCGCGACAGGAGCTTCTCGACGTCGGGCAGGAATCCGAGGTCGAGCATCTCGTCGGCCTCGTCCAGCACGACGCACCCGACGCGGGAGAGGTCGAGGAAGCCCTGGTTGAGGAGGTCGATCATGCGCCCGGGCGTCCCGACGACGACGTCGACGCCCGTCTTCAGCGCGCTCACCTGGGGCTCGTACGCCCGGCCGCCGTACACCCGCAGGACGCGGACCGAGCGGTTGGTCGAGGCGGTGGCCAGGTCGTTGGCGACCTGCACCGCGAGCTCGCGGGTCGGGACCACGACGAGCGCCTGCGGCTTGCCGGGCGCCGGCAGGTCGTCATAGCCCTCCTCGCCGGGGGAGATCACCCGGTGCAGGAGCGGGATGCCGAACCCGAGGGTCTTGCCGGTTCCGGTCTTGGCCTGGCCGATGATGTCGTGTCCCGCCAGCGCGACCGGCAGGGTCATCGCCTGGATCGCGAACGGGTGCGTGATCCCCACCGCGGCGAGCGCGGTGACGATCTCGGGGCGGATGTCGAAGTCCGCGAAGGAGGGATTGGTGGCCTGGACGCTGCTGGGTGCGGCGCTGTCAGGCTGGATGTCGGTCGTGGTCACGTCGGGGCCTCATGTGGTCGTCAGAGACGAGGCCGCGCGCTACCCCTGGGCGGACTGACCTGTGCAGACGCAGCCGAGTCGGGGAGCGGGCCTCATCACTGAGGTTGGCCGGCAGCCGATCGTGAATATTCACTGCCTCGGCGGGCTAAGCGAGCCGCTGGGCGATGCGGTCGAGACGACCGGGCAACCGATGTACTCCCCTATCCTATCCGACCGCCGGACGACCGGGGTTAGGCTTGCCCGATGACTGCTGTGACGACGTCGTCCGCGCTCGCCACCGACCGATCTGACGAGCTGACGCTGCTCGGTCTGGTCGGGCAGCTCGAGCTCGTCGCGTTCACCCGGCTCGCGGCCGACTCCGCGTTGGCTCCCTCGCTCGACCAGCGTCTGCGCCTGGCCCGGTTCTCTGCCGGGGCGGTCGCGCGGCTCGACCGCATCTTCGACCGCATCCGGGAGCTCGGCGCTTCCCCGCAGGACGAGGTTGCCCGGTTCGCGCACGTGATGGACGACTTCGACGTCCGGACCCCGTCGAGCATCTGGTCGGAACGCTTGCTCAAGGCCTTCGTCGGGTACGGCGTGGCCGACGACTTCTGCAAGGCAGCCGCGGCCGGGCTCGCCGAAGAGACCTGCACGCTGGTGAACGAGGTGCTCGACGGCGCCAGCCACGCCGACCTGGTGGTCGCCGAGCTGGGCGCGGCCGGCGCGGACGACGACGTCCTGATCGCGCGCCTGGCGCTCTGGGGCCGTCGGATGGTGGGCGAGTCGCTCGGCGTCGTGCAGTCGCTGCTGCAGTCCCAGCCGGGGCTCGCCCGTCTCGTGACCGAGGGCGCTGTGATCCGGGGTGAGGCGGCCGACGACGCGGGGCACCCGGACGCGGTCGGCCGGTTGTTCGGCTGGCTCACCGCCGAGCACACCCACCGGATGGAACGTCTGGGCCTGACCGCCTGACCGCCGGGCAGCCTGACCGCCTGACCGCCGGGCAGCCTGACCGTCAGAGGGTGCCGAAGCCGACCCGCCGCTGCTCCTCGGAGCCGATCTCCACGTAGCCGATCGACGCGGTCGGGATGATCACACGTCGCCCGCGGCTGTCGAGCAGCTCGAGTGCGGGGTTGCCGGCGAGCGCGGCCGTGACCGCCGCGGCGACCTCGTCCGGGGTCTGGTCGGACTCGAGCACGAGTTCGCGGGGCAGGTTCTGCACGCCGATCGTGATCTCCACGGTCACTTCTCTCCCTCGGTCCTCCCGGCGTCCCTGGCGCGTTGGCGTCGGTGGGTTCGCTGGCTCGGTTCAATCCTAATAGGGGCGCAACAGCTCGATCGCTGTTGCGGTCCGGGCCGGGTGCTGGTGAGCGGCGTCGACGTGTGGCGTGGCGGGTGTCGGTGTGGGGGGCGTGTGGTGGGATCACTTGCGTGACCCGCCCGAGCTCTGCCGAAACCGCCCTGCGCCTGGTGCCGCCGGCGCTCGCAGGTGGTGCCGGCGCTGACGGGGCGCTGACGCTCGACCCGAGTCAGCGCGCGGTCGTCGAGCGGATCGTGTCCCGGGCGGACCGCGGCGCCCTCCTGGTGCTCGGAGCGCCCGGGACCGGCAAGACCAGCACTGCGATCGAGGCGGTCGCGATGGCGACCGAGGTCCTCGGGCTGGTTCCCGCGGACGTCCTCGTGATCGCGGCTACCCGGCGCGCCGC
>Ga0209745_1000037_pt1 | contig 70629 bp, 49 predicted proteins | sample BarGraNGADG00312_FD_184495 | JGI IMG/M metagenome (GOLD analysis project Ga0209745, IMG submission 184495) | Arctic peat soil microbial communities from Barrow, Alaska - Barrow Graham LP Ref core NGADG0004-312 (SPAdes) (version 2) | ecosystem: Environmental > Terrestrial > Soil > Wetlands > Peat... | reverse complement strand
AATCGAGGCTTTCTGTACCCGGAGCGGGACTTGAACCCGCACAACCGTAATGGTCACAGGATTTTAAGTCCTGCGTGTCTACCATTCCACCATCCGGGCTCCTTATTGGTTGTCCGCAAATTTATAACAAAATATCTTTACTTCATCAGTATAGGTTTTCCCAGTCCAACCTTTTCAAGATCTTTTAACTGTGTAGCCGCATCACCGACAACCACATAGTACATTTTTGAGGGGTCAATATACTTTTTAACCACTTCGAGCTGTTTCTCAGGTGTGAGTGCCTGGACATAAGCTTCTTCCTGCTTAATGTAATCAGCAGGGAGATTATATGCAGTCATTGTATTCAGCATATCCGTCAGGTTACCAAGTGTTTCAAAACGTCGTGCATTGCTTTTCATCAGGCCTGATTTTGTGAAACTAATATATTCCTCAGGCATTTCGGTACGGTATTTTTCCATCTCTGTTTTAAATATATTGACTGACTCAAGAGTTGAATTTGTCCGTACCCTTGAAGAGGCTGAGAAGTAACCATAATTTTTAAATCCCGAAAATGATGAATAAGCCCCGTACGTAAATCCCTTCTGTTCTCTGATTATTTGCATCCATAACCCGGAAATTGATGCTGCACGGGCTCCAAGCTTAAAATTTGCGACAGTGGCGGGGAAGAAATCATGATTTGTCCTGGGAATGGACGGGCACCCGATAGAAATTACTGATTGCTTGGCTCCCGGAACATCAACAAAATATATCTGTGATTTTTCGGGTGGGGCTGGAACTTTAATTGCCGGAATAGTTACTTCTTTTGCAGGCCACTTCTGATCCAGTCCTGCTAATGCTGCAACCACTCTCCGCTGATCAACATCACCTGCAATCAGAAATCTGGTTATGGTTGGTGAGAAATAAGTATTATAATATTCTTTCAGATCATCCATGGTAATAGCTTCAACAGAAGTTTCTGTTCCCGACACATCCACAGACAGTATATTGTCGCCAAACATCAGCTTATTGAGTGTATAAGTTGAGAGGTAGTCAGGACTGGCTGCGTTCCGCTTTATTGAATTTATTATACGGCTTTTGGCAAGCGTAAACTGTTCCTCATCCCATCTGGGTTCAAGAAGCATCTCTTCAACCAGGGAAATGGTTTTTTCAAAATTACGGGCCAGTGTACTAACATTTATTGAGATATCTTCATTTCCTGATGAGATCCTGATCGATGCTCCAAGCAGACCTATAGCATCTTCAAGCTGTTCCGGAGTTTTGTTTTTTGTGCCTTCATTCATCATAGTAGCAACAAGATTGGCAACACCTGCCTTTTCAACCTTATCAACCATGTGGCCTCCATCAAGAACAATTGAATACTGGATAAGGGGAAGCTCATTCTGTGTGATGCCCCATATCTTTAATCCATTGGCAAGTGAACCTGTCCAGGGCTGAGGTACATTGACTTCCGGATCAGGTCCCAAAGGGGGCATTATAGACCGATCAAGTTTTGTAACTGTTTTGACGATAGGCTCCTCAGGGAGAGCATCAGCCTTCGCTTCGGCAGCTTTTGTGACATCCTCCTCGACAACGCCTGCATTAACAGATCCTTCGACAATGAGGTTTGTTTCACCTTTCGGAACAAAACTTGTTTCAACAAAGTTCTTTCCCTTTAAATATTTATTAAAAACTGCTTTTACATCTGCCATAGTCACAGCCTGATAACTGGCCAGTTCTTTTTTAAAATATTCCGGGTCGCCGGTAAACAATTCATATTGTGCAAGAGCAAACGCTTTTCCCTGAACGCTGGAGAGCCTGTTGTAAAATCTTGTTTCATAGCCGGCTTTAATCCTCATAATATCTTCTTCGGTAAAACCATTCTTTTCAAATTTATCGAAGCCTTCAAATATGGCTTTTTCAACTTCGGTAAGATTCACATCGGGATTTGCAGTAACAGATATCCTGAATGATCCGGCCAGCTCCTGCGATCCGTTTCTTGCCATTACCCTTGAAGTGAGCTTCTTATCTTTAACAAGTACTGTATAAAGAGGAGCTTTTTTGCTGTTGGCAAGCAGGTCGCCTAAAAAGTCGAGTGCATAGGATTCTTTGGAGAATTGTTCCGGAGCAGGGAAAACCATTGTAAGCTGAGGTGCTTTAGCAAAATTGTCTTCGTGATAAAGCTTAACAGTGGAAGCCAGGGTAACAGGCATCGGTTCTCTTTTCTCTATATTTTCTCCTTTGGGTATTTCACCAAAATATTTTTCAATCCATGCTTTTACTTCATCCTTGTTGATATCGCCCGACACAACAAGAGTGGCATTATTTGGTGAATAGAACTTCCTGTGGAAGGCTTTTACATCATCAACAGTTGCATTTGTCAGATCTTCCATTTCTCCGATAACATCCCAGCTATAAGGATGTCCTTTGGGAAACAGGTTCTTCAGAATGATATAATCATTAAATCCATAAGGAGTATTGTCAACACCCTGCCTTTTTTCATTCTCCACTACGTTTTGCTGATTGGCAAGGTTAGGTTTAGTGACCGTGTTTTCGAGATAACCCATTCTGTCAGACTCCATCCATAGATCCATTTCCAGTGCGTTTTTAGGAATCACTTCGAAATAGTTTGTTACATCCTGACCTGTACTGCCATTGAAATTTCCGCCAGCATTACTGACATAATTGACAAATTTGCCGCGGCCAAGGTTTTCCGATTCCTGGAACATCATGTGCTCGAACAGGTGAGCAAACCCTGTTTTTCCGGGAATCTCACGGCTTGACCCGACATGATAATAAACTGCCAGGCATGCTATAGGATCTGACTTGTCAACATTGAGAACAACGGTCAGTCCATTTGGAAGGGTGTACTTTTTATATGGAATAGAAAGTGAATTGTCTTTATTCCCGCTTTTGCAGCCTGTAAACAGCAGTGCCATCAGGAATATGGGAATGTAAAATAATCTTTTCATGGTAATGGGGTTATTACTTTCGGAATAAAATTAACTGGCTCCGAAAATAATAAAAAAACGTGTCTTTGGTATGCATAAAAACAAAAAAGCTGCTTGCGTGGCTCGTTTTGGTTTTTTAAGAGACGGGATTGTGTCGCCTGACGGTGCCACGGACCCGGTTTGGGGATGCCATCAAACAAAAAAGCCACTGTCATGGCTCTTTTTATTTATTGCATACACCTCATGCAAGCAAGCTTGATTTGGCATTTGTAATAAATAAAAAGGGCTGCTTACGCAGCCTTTTTGTGCTTGAGCGGGAGACGGGACTCGAACCCGCGACCCCGACCTTGGCAAGGTCGTGCTCTACCAACTGAGCTACTCCCGCAGATTCACGGGCAAAAGTAAGAATTTTTTCTTATCTGCAAAACAGTGCTGTGAAAATGGCAATTTGTTTCCTAAGGAATGATTACCCATTGATAGGTCCCCATTCAGAGAGCGTATCATTTTCAAAAAGGAGCCAGGAATTCATGTAAATCCACTGTTCCTTAACAATGTTACCGCTTATGACTCTGTTGATCTTCTTAGGTGTGCCCCAGCTATCCTGAACCATATCGGTTGTCATGCCTTTCCAGATTTTACCTGCAATGAGCCTGGCTGCCATGCTTGTACCGTATTTATTCTCGAGCCAGGAAAATCTGTTGACCTGCTGTTGCTGAACCGGCTGTCCCTCCTGAACATTCGTCTGTTGCTGCACAACAGAAGCAGTTGTCTTATTTACAGTCGTATGACGCCTTAAAATATAACCCTCGCTTTCCTGGTAAACTACATGAAAATAGGTGCTGTCTGAACCTAATATATCAACAACTTCTCCTGAGGGGATTATCATTATGACGGTCGTAAGGTCATCTTTTGCACCAAAAAGACGGGTTGCCTTATTCAACGTTGCGGTAAATTTAGTATCCTGGGCACTTATCGAAAATGCCATCAGCATTAGAAAAAATGAAATGGTTAGCTTTCTCATATGGAATTTTTATTATGATACTCAAAAATTATACCATACTTCTCCATACACCATACTTATTTATGATTACTTCATGTCAGTTCTTATTTCTTTCTGATAAGCATCAGTCCGTCTCTTAATGGCAGGATAATCTTCTCAACACCCTTTTCCTTCATTATCATCTCATTAAACTCAATGATTCCCCTTGTCTGGGGATCCCTTGATCTGGTATCGAGCACCTTATCGCCCCATAAAACGTTGTCGGCAATAATTAATCCGCCACTGCGTACTTTCCCAATAGAAGCATTATAGTAATCAATGTATTCCCTCTTATCGCCATCAATAAAAACAAGATCAAACTGACCATTGAGTCCCGGGATTATATCCTGCGCTCTGCCCGTAAGCTGGGTAACTATATGGTCGACTCCGGCTTTTCTGAACCAGGAACTGCAGAATTCTTTAAGTTCATCATTGATTTCAATGGTAATCAGCCTTCCGCCTGGTTTGAGTCCCCTGGCAAGGCAAATGGCCGAATAACCCGTAAAAGTTCCTATTTCGAGGATCATAGCCGGGGTTAGCATTTTTGAGATGAACTCAAGAAGCTTTCCCTGGAGATGGCCTGTAACCATATTCGGATTTAAAAATCTAATATGAGTCTCTCTGTACAGCTCTTCAAGAACAGGATCTTCAGGCGATGAATGGTCGTGAATGTATTTTTCAATCAGTTTATCCATGGCTATTTATAGATAAGAGTCGATAACCCTGAAGGTTCAAAAACTTCGTTGGAGATATCCAGCAGTTCTGAGGTGGTGAGTGAATCAATTTTTTTGCATATGTCCTCAAGCGAATCGATCCTGTTGAAAACAAGGAGGCTTTTCCCAAGGCTAAGCATAAGGCTTTCATGGTTTTCATAACTCCTTGCCAGGTAGCCCTTTAACTGGTTTTTTGCCTTGCTGAACTGGAGTGGTCCTAACCTGGTATTTCGCAATTTATTGAGCTCAAGCAAGGTGATGGCAATGCTTTTTTCAAGATTCTGACGGTCGGTGCCAAAGTAAATAGAAAATACCCCGGTGTCGACATAAGCATTGTAATTTGATTCAACATTATAGGCGAGACCGTTTTTTTCGCGCAGTGACAGGTTTAACCTTGAATTCAATCCTTGTCCGCCTAATAAATTGTTAAGGAGAAACATACCTATTCTCCGTTTATCTTTTATGTTGTAAGCTACATTCCCGATAATGCAGTGATCCTGATTAGTATCCATTTTCTTGGTCACAGTTGACTTTGTGTAGAAGGAAGGCTTGTATTTTCTGCCCTTTTTGATATTTGAAGTTACTGCTCCGAAATATTTATTTACTAAACGAACTACCTTCTCATCAGGGATATTCCCGACTGAACAGAAAACCATCTGGTTCGTTTTGTAATTCCCGGAAAAGAATTCAAACAGAGCCTTTTGTGTGAAAGATTTAACAGTAACCGGTGTGCCGAGAATATTTCTTCCGATAGGCTGACCCGGAAAGATCATCTCCTCAAAATCGTCAAAGATAAGTTCTGCAGGATCATCGAGATAAGAGTTTATTTCCTCGATGATCACGTCTTTCTCCTTTTCAATCTCCTTTGAAGGAAAAACTGAATTAAACGTAATATCGCTTATTATATCAACAGCTTTTTCAAATTCTTCCTTAAGGACTGAGGCATGGATTGCAGTTTCTTCTTTTGTAGTATAAGCATTGAGCTCGCCACCGGCATCCTCAAGAGAGCTGAGAATGTGATATGTTTTCCGTTTACGGGTACCCTTGAACAGCATATGCTCTATAAAATGGACCATCCCATGTTCATTGTCCCTTTCATTGCGGGAGCCAGTATTAATAACAAGTCCGCAATGGGCGACCATTCCGTTTGTCCGCAGATGGACAACTCTTATTCCGTTTTTAAGTGTGTGGTAAAGTAGCTCCATTATAGAATTTTAGATCAGTGTGCAAATGTACCATATAGGGAAAATGATTCCAAATTGATTTTTTGATGTCAAAGTTTTGCTTACTCAAATTTGAAATATATATTTGCAGTCCGAAAAGAGGGTGCCATAGCTCAGTCGGTAGAGCAATGGACTGAAAATCCATGTGTCCCCGGTTCGATTCCTGGTGGCACCACATCTTTACATTGCAAATCCCGCAAGATCAATGATCTGCGGGATTTTGTGTTTAAGAAGGTGACGGAATTGGTGATGGATTTTGCAGCATCTACTTAATCAGCGAAATACGCCACGATTTTTAAATGTGGATTCTAAATTTGATTGGACCAAATTAGAGAGAAGCCGACAGTTTATTAGTGTTGAAAAAGGAATAGTTGTCAGTCAGATATATAAAGCCAGTTATTAGCATCCCGGGGAATTCCTTCATGAGTACCCACATGGTTATTCTTATCCAAAAATAGATTTGACTTGTATAGTATTTGTCTCGTAACTTTGATAAAAAGAACAAAATGATAAGAATTCTCATGGGAAAAGTAGTGTTTTTAATTTTTATTTGTTTTGCACTTGAAGCAAATGCCCAGAATTACTATATCACATTTGCCGGTGCAGGTGCTTCAACTTCCGTAAATACTGTTAAAGTTGAAAATTTGACAAATGGTGATACACCGCTCACCTTGAACGGGAATGATATTCTTCGATTAACTGCTACAACAGGCATTAATTCGGTTAAGAACGGACTATCATCTGAAATAAAAGTTTTCCCTAATCCTTCAACGGGTATCTCAAAAGTCCAGGTATACCCACCTTTAAGTGGTAATGCTGTTATTACTGTTTTTGATATAAATGGCAAACAGGTAGCTCAGATTCAAAGCTATCTGGAAAATTATCTCCAGGAATTTCAACTTTCCGGTTTATATAATGGTTTATTCCTGATCAGTGTCAGAGGTAATAATTATCATTATTCAGGGAAATTATTGTCTAATAGTAATTCTGATGGCAATATTGTTAGTATAAAAAGAATTAATAGTTACCAGGCAGTTGATGAAAATAAGATAAAAATTGGAGAAGCTAAAGGACCTCAGGCTACAATTGACATGGCATATACAACAGGGGACAGATTAAAATTTACGGGTACATCAGGAATTTACAGCACAGTATTAACAGACATCCCTTCCTCAGACAAAACAATTACATTTAATTTCATTGCCTGTACCGATGGAGATGATAACAACTACCCAGTGGTGCGGATTGGTACTCAGGTCTGGATGGCGGAAAACCTTAAGACAACTAAAGACAGGGAAAAAACATCAATCCCTGATGTGGCAGACAAGACAGGTTGGAGTACTCTTAGTACTCCCGGTTTATGCTGGTATGAGAATAATGCTGCTACTTATAAAGATACTTATGGTGCCTTATATAACTGGTATGCAGTTGGAACAGGTAAATTATGTCCAACTGGCTGGCATGTACCCTCTGATGTAGAGTGGGCAGCACTGGCAACCTTTTTAGGAGGAGAATCCATTGCAGGTAATAAGCTTAAAGAAACCGATGGTACTCATTGGTATAGTCCATGGTATGAACCCTCTAAAGCAACTGATGAATACGGTTTTACGGCACTTCCGGGTGGCCTTCGTTATGATGACGGTACATTTGACGTCATGGAATTCGGTGGTGGATGGTGGAGCTCAACCAAGATCGATGTCACCACTGCCTATGGGCTGGTCATGACTTATAATAGCAGCACTCTGCTCAAGGGTTGGGACTATAAGACAAGTGGATATTCCATTCGCTGTTTGGGTAATTAGACAAATATTGTTCTTTATATCTAAGCTAGTAAACCTATTATCCATTAGCTATGAAATACAAAAAAACTCCTGGAATTACATCAATCCTGGTTCTTATAGTTTTTTACCTGTTCTTATCAGGTTGCGTTAAAACAGAAAATGCCATCGACCCCGGATCACTTAAAACCTGGGAAATCTATAACACAGAAAATGGCTTAGGATCTGATTCTGTTCAGACATTATTTGAAGATAAAGAAGGTAATATTTGGGTAGGTACCTGGAATAAGGGTGTTTGTAAATTCGATGGTAAAATGTGGACCACTTATAATATTACCAGCGGACTTATAGATAATTCGGTGTTATCTATTGCACAGGATGGATATGGTAGAATGTGGTTTGGAACTTCAGGGGGATTAAGCATATTTTCAGATAATAAATGGACAAATATTGCTGATTATGGTATCATATATGCAATATTGAAAGATTATGATGATAATATGTGGTGGAGTACTTCCAACTATGGAATTTTAGAATTTAATAACAAAAATATATATCAACATTATGATACATTATGTGCACGGTGTAATTTAGTAAACATTGTATTTGAAGATTCAGAAAGAAATATATGGTTTGGAAGTGAGCGGGATTTAAAAAAACTTACCGGTCAAACTATGACTTCTTATACTCAAAGTGATGGTTTGCCTGGTGGTCTGATGGGAATAATATCAATGAACCAGGATATATGGGGTAATATATGGATAGGAACCGATATGACCGGAAGTGTTGCCAGATATAACAACGGGAAATTTGAATTGGTAAGTTTATTGACTGGCTCTTCAATAAATTCTGTTATGTCTATTGCTTCTGATAATATTGGAAATGTATGGTTTGGATTATGGGGTGAGCAAATAATGAAATACAATGGTTCTGTGATGAAATCGTATACTGTTAAAGATGGCTTACCAGGGATAAATGTAACGAAAATACTTAAAGACAAGCATGGTTATTTATGGTTTGGAACTCAGAGCAGCGGGATTGCTAAATATATGCCAGGCCTAGATTAATTGTTCATCAGACCTTTTATAACGGAATAATGAAACTTAAAAAACCATATATGAGATATCCCATTTTTCTCTTTTCCTTGTTACAGATGGCCCTGTCTATAAATGCACAAACATTCAAAGATTCCGTATTGGTCAATGAACGAAAAATTGATCGCCCTTTGACTTTACACAAAGGTCAGTTGCAGTTTAATCCGGCATATGAAATCTCTATTATATCAAAAGAATATGATGCTAACAGCAATAATATTAATCTTGCTGATGAGGGAATTGCCTCTGTTCTACACAAATATTATTTTGAACTCAATTATGGAATTCTGGATTTTTTACAAGCTTCAATTACGTTAAATTATGCTAAAAGAGGCGAAAGACATGAAAATCACATTATTACTTTAAGTAATACTTATTTAGATGTCACTTATTTTGATGACTACAAAGGTTTTGAAGACTTTTATTTAGGAACTGTCATTAAGTTACCTTTGAAAACCAAAAAAATCGAAATTGCATTATCTCCCGGAGTTTATTTACCCTTATTTTCAAATAATCCACAGGCGCCCGAAAATAGTATTGTATTACCCACTGATTATCAATATTTCACTAAAATTATCTATCATAATAATCACAAGATAGGAAATGGATCTAAAGCCATAAAAATTGGAGCCTCTGCCATAGTAAGACCAGTCAATGATTTCAGTATTTCTGCAGAGTTGAACTATTCCTGGCCAATTTCTGAAAGTAAATCAATCAGCTGGATACATCAGTTAAACGGGTCTACCTTTGTTTATGATGATATTCCTTATAAATATCTTATTGGCAATACATTAGATTATGAAGTTAATTTAGCTTATCAGGCAATTTCATGGTTTAATGTATCCTTATCCTATTATTATAAAAGAACATATTCAGGCTGGAGTGAAATAACCGGCTTCCGGATCGGAAACCCTGAATCAAAACTGTCTTTATTATCAATTGGTTATGAAATAAAAGCTACAAGTAAACTTTGGATAAACGAATTTACAGATATTTCTGTTTCCGGCAAAAACCAGTTGGCACCATTTTCTATTTATCTGGGCATAAGCTATAACCTGTTTCCTTTTGACAAGAAGCTAAAGCAAGGACAAATTGATAATATTATAAATTAACATCGGTTTATTAAAATGAAAAAAATATTCGTGAGCCTGGTTTTAATAGTTCTTGCAAATGTTGCGTATTCGCAGGAGGAAGATAAGCTGCTCGTTTCTGAAATAAAGCAGAGCACAGTTATAACACAGCCTGCCACTCTCAATAAAGGATTTTTTTTAATTGGGTCAATATTTACGTATGTCGTAGTGGATAAAATGTTTTCAGATAATGGTAAAAAAGATTATGCAGTAAAGAATTTGTGGGGACAATATTCAACTGAATATTTACATTTTCAATATGGATTAACAAACCGGATAGAGCTTGCATTTGCATTACCTTATAAGATAACATCGATTTCTTTTTCAAGAATTGAAGAAGTTCGAAGTGCTGCTACTGCAACACGGTATAAATATAAATTAAAAGGTAAAGGAATTGGCGATATGGAATTTGATGTATCCTATCAGCTGATTAAAGGAAGCAAAACTAAACCCTCGTTGGTAAGTAAGCTTGACGCAACTTTCCCTTCTGGAGAAAAAAATCCTACTAATATTAAAGGACCATGGGAATATGATCTGGCAACTGGTAATGGAGAAACAACTCTTGCTTTAGAATTGATCTATAGGAAAATTACTTATCCTTATTCTTATTCATTTTACGGCGCTTTTAAATATTCTTTTGGTGGAGAAAAGATAATGTCTGCGTACGAAAATTCAATTTCTTTTAAATCAGGGAATTATTACCAGGTGGGTGGAAATTTCAACTTCCTTCTGAACGATTGGATAGCAGTTCAAAACGATCTGTTATTATTTTACCAGCGGGCCAATAAATATTATGGCGAAACTGCTAATGTTGGGATTACTCAATATGGAATATTTTACAATCCCAATATCAGTTTTCAATTTAAAAAATTCAGGCTTGTCCAGGGCGTTTTAATTCCTTTTTTTGGCAAAACAATGCCTGCTGATCCACAATATAATATTGATTTACAATATATTTTCTAGTCATCAGAAACAGGTGAGATGCTTAATTTGATAAAAACTGCTGTAGCTTTTATTCTCATTTTCTATATTCCATGTATTCAATCATGTAAAACACCTGCTGTTATTGCAACTCAAACCATTCAACAAGCAGATGAGTATAATAATCAAAATAAATATAATGAAGCAATTATCTATTATGAAAAATACATTCAAATAGCTCCGGGTCTTGGTGTTTATCGAAACCCATCAATGGAAGCTGATGTATTTAGGAAGCTTGCACATGCCTATTCAACGAGATTAAAATACGATTCGTCGCTTTATTGTCTGCAGAAAGCCGTAAAAATTGACTCTGTTTCTGGACCAAATGCACTTGATATTATTGAGGACTATCGCGAAATCGGGCTTACTTATGGGTATAAAGGTGATTATATTAAGAGCATTAAGTTTCTGAAACAATCGTTAGCACTAAATGAAGGGATGGATAAAAGCTTCAAGGAAGTTAAACGCTTTTCGATTGGAGACACCTATTTATCTTTAGGTCAGGTAAATTTTGTAATTGGTAATTTTCAGGAAGCAGAGGAAGAAGTTGGGAAAGCAATTTCGATCTATAAAAAAATTGAAAATGAATATTTAGGTTTACTGGAATCTTATCTTTTATTGGGTAAAATATGGATTGAACAAGGAGAAATTAACGAAGGTCTCCAATTGATTGAGAATTCAATTCAGATTGCCGAAAAAAATAATATTAACACTGCCAGGCATTATCAGGCAATTGGAAGCGCCTATTTGTCGGAAGCGAAATACGAAGAGGCTCTTAAAAGCAGAGTGGAGGCTTTGAAAAAAGCCGAAGAGTCGAAAATTATTCCTCAAATTACCTGGATGAATGTAAAAGTTGGCGACGTATATTCCTATATAGGAGATGACAAAAAAGCTGAAAGTTATTATGAGACAGCACTCTCATATACTTCAGGTGCCAAGAAAGAAATTCTTGCAGTTTCGCCTTCACTGCAAATGAGGTTGGGCGATGTGCAACAAGCCTGTGATTTTTATATGAAATCCGGGTCACTTATGGGAACTGCTCTGGCTAGTTTGAGGCTCGGCGAAATAAATGAAAAAAACAATAAACCGGATAAGGCCGAATATTATTTCAATAAGTCAGATAGCATTTTTAAAATAATAGGTTCAAATGCCGGACAAGCCAGTGCAAAATTAGGCTTATGCCGGGTGTATATCAACAAGGATATGTCAGGCATCGCAGGCAGTTTATTAAGTCAGATTATTAGTCTCAGTAAAAATCCGGAAATAGAATGGCAATTACATTTTGAAAAAGGAAGAATTTTTGAAAACCAGGATAATATATATTTGGCCTTCCAGGAATATGTCAAATCAATAGACATTATTGAGAAGATCAGAGGCGATTTAAGTATTGAAGAATTCCGTTCTGCATATATGAGGGATAAAATGCAGGTTTATGAAAGGTTAATAATGCTGCTTATAGAAAACAGAGAAGGTGGAGTATTTAATAATCTGAAACAATCACCCATAGAAACAGCATTTTACTACTCAGAGAGAGCAAGGTCAAGATCTTTTCTCGATATATTGGGAAACAATAAAATTAGTTCAAAACAATCTTCGGATACAATACTTTTGGCTAAAGAATTCAGATTAAGGTTGCAAATCCAGAAAGTCACAAAAGAGATTGAAATGAGTAACGAGATCGATCCGGAAGAATTGGAAAAGCACCTCGGGTTTTTAAATAAAGAGTATATTAAAACTCTCGATTTAATTAAATTAAGTAATAGCGATTACAATTCCTTAATTTCTGTTGAACCTTCTAAATTGTCTGAGATACAAGAGCTTGTGGCTGAAAAAAATGCGATAATTGAGTATTGGGTTGGAAAGGAAAAAACTGTTATTTGGGTTATAACGAATAAAAGCATCATCGCAAAGATTCTTAACACTGGAGCCGATAAAATTGAACAATTGGTTTCTGATTGCAGAGCACTGATAAAGACAGATAAATGTAAATTGTTATTGGCCGAATTATACAATACACTAATTTCACCCATAGAGTCGGAAATTAATAGTTATGAATCATTGTACATCATCCCTCACCGAAGTTTGCATTTTTTACCATTTCAGTCTCTTATTGACACAAATGGAAAATATTTAGTCGAAAAATTCATTGTTTCGTATGCTCCTTCTTGTTCAGTATTAAAACAATGTAGTTTAAAAAAATGTAACATAAATGATGATTTTCTTGGAATGGCACTGGGAGATATATCTATAGGAAATTTCTCTTCCTTGCCAGGAACAAAAGCCGAGCTTAAGGAGATTGTTCAGTTATATCCGGGGGCAACTGCAAAATACGAAAACGAAACTTCCGAAACTTATTTTAAGGCAGAAGCAAAAAACCATAATATTATACATCTGGCGACCCATGGTTTTTTAGATGGCAGGCGTCCAATGTATTCGTACCTGCTTATGCCATCCGATGAAAAAAATGATGGACAACTAACTGTTAACGAGATATTTGATTTGAATCTGAAATCAAAATTTGTGGTGCTTAGTGCTTGTGAAACAGGTCTTGGGCTATTATCGAATGGTGATGAATTAATTGGCTTAAGCAGGGCATTTATATATGCAGGAACACCTGCAGTTATAGTAAGCCTATGGCCGGTTGAGGATGCTTCTACGGCACTTCTAATGACAAGGTTACATCAATATTATTCTTCAGGTTATAAGCTTCAGGATGCATTAGCTTTGGCCCAGCGCGATTTAATAAATAATAATTTCGAAGCTTCAATTAAAAGAGGTGCAAGTACTGTTACAGTTGTCTGGGATAAGGTTTTAAAGTACGAAATAGAATCAGGTAATAAGTCCAAAGAAAAAAATCCATTTTATTGGGCACCATTTATTCTGATTGGATATGGAGGTTTATAGCTTATTTATTATAAAGTAGAGCTTTAATTTATTTACTGTAATTAGACGTTAGATCCAAATCAAACTAAAATCTGTAAAGTATTAATTAAATAATCATTTATGAAAACATTTATCCAATCTGTATCAATTAAGGCAGCTTGCTTTAGCATTTTGTTTTATTTGATTTCAAGCTTGTCGTTTTCACAAAACTTGGCAAGCTCTTCAACCAGTAACTTTAATCTTCTCGAATATGGACAACAAATTAAATCTGAAGATGAATTGTGGCCTTCAATTGGTTTAAGCCTTAATACAGCAGGTTTCCTGGTGATTGGTCCTGTAGTGCAAGTCGATTTCAGGATTGCAAAAAAAACATATTTTGGGGCTTATTATATGTACCATTACATGGGTTTGTTATCTGGCACATTGATTTTCGACAGCGACATTACTGCCTTTAGTCCAAAAAGCATGGGAGCTGGAGTTACTTTAAAACACTATTTTAAAGTAAATGCAAAACGGAATGCCTGGTATTGTGGTATTTACTTAGGATATAGCTATAATGAGGCCACTTATCATTCTGGATATCCCAACGAAAAAGTGGAAAGGGTGGATGATATACTCCTTTTTGGTTCAGGAGGTCGTCTATGGAATTTTGGAAAACACTTTTATGTTTTAACCGGGCTGCAATTTGGGGTTGCTTATACCTATGACGATAAAACCTATTCAACTTATACATTGAACTCACTGACGGGAACTTACATAAAAAAGGAAACGCTTTTCGATGATTATCCAAGCGAAATATATCCTTATCCTTTACCAGAACTTGCCATTGGAATAAATTTCTAAAATTCAACCCATTGTTAATTAGGCTGATGATTGAAAACTATTGTTATTAAACTTTAAAATCAAATGAGATGACAATCAGAAGAAAAAATTGGATTTATCACAGTGCAATATTGTGGTTGCTGTTAATGTCAGCATATGGCTGTAAAAAAGACGAGACTCCTTTCTCAGGGGAGAAGGTCACGGACATAGAAGGCAATGTCTACAATACCGTTGCAATTGGTACTCAGGTATGGATGGTTGAAGACCTGAAAGTTGGCAAATACAATGATGGTACGACTATTCCAAATATTGCTGATAAAACAGCATGGCAAAATAGTTCAACAGGGGCTTGCACCTGGTACAATAATGAAAAAAACTGGGGCACCTTATATAACTGGTATGCGGTTAATACAGGTAAACTTGCACCAGCGGGCTGGCGTGTTGCAACCCATGAAGACTGGACAACTCTTACTGATTATTTAGGTGGTGAAAATGCTGCTGGCGCTAAGCTGAAAGAAACCGGAAGCGTACGTTGGGATATCCCAAATATTGGGGCGACTAACGAAAGTGGTTTTACTGCCCTTCCAGGTGGTTTCCGTGAAGGTGATGGTATATTCTCATCTTTTGGAGGAGGAGGATATTGGTGGTCGTCTACAGAGTTCGATCCAGTGAACTCATGGTCCCGTTACATATTTTGGTCCGGGAGTATTATTTATAGAGGCCACTTCGATAAAAAGGCGGGGTACTCCGTGCGTTGTGTTAAAGATTTATGAGTATTGATAATGGCCTATTCATATTTATGATGATTAAGGGTTTACTCTTTAATAAAATGTAGAAGTAATTTTATCTATTCATTCAGGATGTTTTTTCTAATGATATGTCATGGTTTGAATAGAATCATTTGTCAAGGTACAAAATATTGTTGGAGCTATCAGGTGCCTTAACTTTTAATAAGTCCAAAAAGAAAGCGACTGAAATGATCAGCAGACCCATTGAGCTGTTGGGCCCTTACAGCTTTTTTACTATCTTTGCCAATTCTCATAAATGGAATAAAATTCACAGGACATAAATGGTATTCGATGATTTGAATCTGAATCCGGAATTACTGGAATCAATTGATTATATGGGCTTCAGGGAGACCACCCCAATACAGGAAAAGGCCATTCCGGTCATAATGTCGGGCAAAGACCTGATTGCCTGTGCACAGACAGGTACCGGAAAAACGGCTGCCTACCTTCTCCCGATAATGAATCATATTTTTGATAAACGGACAGGACACACTCACACACTGGTACTGGTGCCAACCCGTGAACTGGCAATTCAAATTGACCAGCAGATTCAGGGCCTGGCTTACACGCTGAACATTACATCTTTAGCGGTTTATGGTGGAGGAGATGGCAGCGGATGGGATCAGGAAAAAGAGGCCCTCTCGAGAGGCGCGGATATTATTGTGGCTACACCCGGCAGGTTGATTTCACATCTTAATCAGGGCTATGTGAGATTTAACCAGATAGAGGTACTGGTTCTTGACGAAGCTGACCGGATGCTCGATATCGGATTTTACGACGATATTATGCACATTATTTCCTGTCTGCCTAAAAAGCGTCAGACTTTGATGTTAAGCGCCACTATGCCTCCGAAAATAAGGTCATTGTCGAAACATATTATGAAAAACCCGGTGGAAATCGCTCTTGAAATGTCGAAGCCTGCCGATGGTGTTATACAGGCTGTTTACAAGCTAAGCGATAATCAGAAATTACCACTGATAAAAAGTCTGTTAGCTGACAATCCGGAATATCATAGCATTTTGATATTCAGCTCGACAAAGAAGAAGTTAAGTGAGATTGTTCGTGGGTTGCGCTCAAAAGATTATCCGGTTGAAGGCATTTCATCTGACCTTGAGCAGAAGGAGAGGGAAGCGATGTTATCGAGGTTCAAGTCGCGTAAAACACGTGTTTTGGTGGCTACCGATGTTTTGAGCCGTGGTATCGATATCAAGGATATCAATCTTGTAATAAATTTTGATACCCCATCAGATGCCGAAGATTATGTACATCGTGTTGGCCGTACTGCCCGTGCCGAAACTACAGGCCTGGCTGTTACTCTCGTCAACAAGATGGATATACCTAAAATGCATCGCATTGAAAAATTAATCGGGAGCGAGATTTATAATGCACCATTGCCGGCCTTTATAGCCGAGAATAATGATAAGAGGCCTGACCACCGCCCCTCCCCGACGAAAACTAAAAATAGCAAGTTTAAGCGGAGGTTTAATCAAAAAGGCAGGAAGCAGGGAGTCAGGGATAATTAGAGTGTCGGACAGGGCTCGTAAAGTATTCAAATATATAATTCAGTGTTGTCCTGTTTACTATGTGGTCATTGGTCTCCATTTTTGAAAGTGTGACGGTGACCAATAATCGACATCTCTCCTTTCAAAACATTAAAAAGCTGCGGCAGTTCATCCAAACCTGATTTTCGAAGGAACTTCCCGATTTTGGTAAACCGTGAAGATGCTTTTATTTTAGGCTCAGTGCCATCCATCTTAATTTTAATTTCCGGATTAGTGCTTATCTGGCCAGCATTCAAAATCATTGTCCTGAATTTATAGAGATAGAACTGATGTCCCCTCGATCCGATCATTTCATACCGGTATATTACCGGCCCCCGAGATGTCATTTTTATCAGAATACTGATGATAATGAATAACGGACTTAATATAACAATCATCGAAAGGGACAAATTAATATCCAGTGATTTCTTTATTGCCAGCGCGAATGAATTATGAGGTATGTTAATGAAGCTAAGGAATTTCCCATTTGCAAGATTGGTACTTATAGCGCTGGACAGACTGTTTTTTGGATCATTATGTCTTAGTCTAAGTGTCACGCCCAACTCTTCACACGATTTAACAGTTTCTCTGATTTCTGACGGGGCTAACTTATCTTTCAGATAAAGTACTTCATCGATCGAATCCACTTCTATCAGATCGTAAAGTATCCCTAAATATTTCTCCGGAAGGATTATTGCAGTTTTTTCAAACTTAGCTTTAATAAGAGATGATTCAGTGAAGATGACGACAATCCTGTATCCCAATCCTTCCTTTGACAAATGACTTTCAATAAATGGGAGAGATGAATCGTCGGCAATAATGACAATATTTATATGATTATATCCTTGTACGCCTGAGCTTTTAAATGCTTTAAACTTCAAAATACGACCTATAAACAGAAACAAGAATCCAAAGAATGGCAATTCTAACAAAAACAATCGCGGAATTGAATATAACTCGAATATGAAAAAGATCAGGATAAGGAGAAATAGAATCAGAATTGTTGAATGCAGATACAGGAGAAGCAGACCCTGATAACGTTTTGTCGGAATCCTGGTAACTTTTATCAGGTATAGGATCAGAAGCCAGAAAGGCAGGATTAACAGGAACAGGATTAACAGATCTTTTTCTGAAAAAAATAGACCTCCATTTGCAGAATAGCTAATGAAATAGGAGCACTGGAATGCAAATGCAACAACTAAAATTTCAAATGAACCAAGGATAAGATTCAGAAAATTCCATCTCTTCAGAAAAGGAATTATATTGATGCAATTTTGGGCCATGGAATCATCCATACACATGTAAGCTCCGTATCAGGAAGTCCCCCCTGTCCGGTGAAGATTCCCGAAATCGGCCCAAAGGTAATAATTATCCGGCAGAAGGTTTGATGTTTTGAGAGCAAAAATATGTAAGTCCGTTAAGTTCATTCATATCAAGAACCTTCAAACCAGCATCTTCAAGCAGTAATGTAACTGTTCTTGCAGTCATATACATGTTGGTCCTTGAATCCATAATATTAAACATCTTATTTAAAAACGATATCCTTGACGAGATGCCATTCTCAATCTGATCATCATCTTGCCTGGACTTATTGGAACCTGATAATAATACGTTTTGATTTTTATTGTCAGCGAAGCAACCGATAAAGTAACTTTTCTTCGGAAGAATATTATAGATGGTATGAAGAAAATCCTTGATTTGCTTTATATAGTTCAATTGTTTCAGGTTAATGACAGTTTTAATATTTTTCAATTCTTCAATGTCGTAATAATAATGATGTGAAGACGAAAGAATAATAAAATTAGGATCATTCACGAGGCCTAACTTCTCAAGGTAATTATAAAAGTTTTCCTGGTCTTCTTCAGCAAGCTTTTCAAAAACCGGATTTGATTCAATTACTTCAATAGGGGAGTTAACCTGAAAAAAACTTCCTTTAACTCTCTGGTCGTTAGTGGTTATTTGGCTATTTGTCATTCTGCCGCTTTCCATAATAAAAGTTACTTAATTCAAAATTAAAATTAGGTATTAAGCGAACTTCCGGCAAGAGATGAAAACCCTGTAATTGATTAGTAATGTGTCAAAACGGTTTAATTAATCGTTATTGAAGGAAGGAATGTCAGCATTTTTTGTATGTTGATATACTAAAACCATTCATTCGTAAAAATTCATAAGTTTTTTATTGAGTATTTACAGGGATACAATTTTTATTCACTATCACATTATTATAAAACACTAAAAGACAACATTATAAGAAGACTAAAAATGATTTATTTTTCCAGAGTTTATCTTGTTTCTTTATTTGACCAATAAGTCCGGAATTTTGACCGATTTTTCTCAAAACATACTCTCTCATGCAGAGGGATATCTATAAAAGCCCCGTAGGATCAATGATCTGCAGGATTTTGTGCTTCAACGGTTTTTGTTTTCCTGATATTCCTTTGGGGTAAAAACAATCCCATCTGTATAAGCATAACAAAGGTAAAATGCCATCACGACTTTTAGAATAAGGTTGAATAATGAACAAAGTCCAAGCATTTTTCATATTTTTATTGGGTATAATCTGATTATAACGACCGCATGAAATGAAAGTAGGTAAAACCTTGCTTCTTTTCTGTCTTGTCTCCTTTTGGGTGGGAACTACGCTATATGCACAGAATACATCTGGTAAAAATCTGAATTTTGCACTTGGCAATTTTACTAACTGGGTAGGGTATACCTGGCGGTATAGCATAGATGTACCCTCCATAAATACAAATCCGGTGGCGGGAATTGTTTCCAGGAGACAAACCATAATGTCCGATACTTCTGCATATGATAAGAATACCGGATATGCTTTAAGAAAAATACCAAAAGGTTATAAGTATTGTGCACGGCTGGGCGATGAGCTCATGAACGGGGACGGAAGTGGAAATCCGACAGCAAGATGCTGGGAACAGAGTCTGAGGTACACTATGACTATTGATTCGACCAATGCTCTTCTCATTTTTAAATTTGCACTGGTATTACAATATGCCGTTACTCATACTGAAGTTAATGAACCCCGATTTAAACTCACGCTGTACGACAGCGATGGCAATGTTCTGCCGGATTGTTCAAATTACGACGTATATGCATCAAATAAATATGTGAAGGGGTTTAAAACATACATACCTTCAGGTTCGAATGTCCCGGTTGAATGGAGGGACTGGACCACGGTAGGGGCAAACCTCATGAAATATATAGGGAAAACTATTACCGTTGAATTTATGTCAGCAGATTGCAAGGAACATTGGCATTATGGTTATGCATATTTTTTAGCTGAATGTCATCCCTTCTATATTGCCGTTAAGTTTTGTGCAACTGATACTGCTGCAACACTTACTGCACCGGAAGGATTTGAAAAATACCAGTGGACCAATAGTACCAGCGGAGCTATAATAGACACCACCCAGATCCTTAATGTGAAGGTACCCGACCAGAATACATCCTATTCCTGTACCCTGACATCTGCCACAGGATGTGTTGTATTACTACAAACCAGGATAGTCAAATACATTCCGAAAGCTGATTTTAGTTCTTTCATGCTGGATTGCAATTCCAATACGGTTCAGTTTACCAGTCACTCCACTACAACAAATGGAACACTATCGTACGACTGGATTTTCGATGATGGGAATACTTCTGCCCTGAAAAATCCGCCATATACATTCAGCTCGTCTGGCATGCATACTGTGACCCTTCTTCTGAGCAATCCGCCATCCACATGCACGGACACTCTGACTAAAGATGTTGAATCATTTTCACCTCCCCTGGTAGGGATCAATGGCGATTCGACCTACTGCCCGGGACTTAGTACCACTCTTAAGGCTTATGGTGCATATGAATATACATGGAGCAATGGTTCTAAAGCAGCAACCGTGGAAATATCAGCTCCGGGAGGGACCTACTGGATGCTGGGCCGTTCGAGTACAGGATGCGTTTCTGATACTATGTATAAAACAATAACTGAAGAACCGGACTGGCCATTCATCATTATGGGAGATACTGTAATCTGCGGGAACAAAAGCGTTACTCTCTCAGCATCTGGAGCGGTAAGCTATCTTTGGAACAGGAAAGTCATCCTTTCAACATCAGGGGAAGATAACTTTTTATGGACTAAAGGGATCACAGATGATACAATTGTAGTATCATCTCCCGGAACTTACATTGTTACTGGCGAGAATGCACGCGGATGCCAAAAATCTGCAACTTTCAATGTTGCTGGATACAAGCTTCCAGGAGTTACCTTTTTACTCGCTCCTGATGCCCTTGACAGGAAGCATACTACACTTACCTGCACTGTTTCTGAAGAAACAGGTACAAGTTATTTATGGAAGCTGGGCGATAACTCATATGAAACCGGTGCGACAGTCAGGCATGATTACACTATCCCGGATACTACATTGTATTACCTTGTCAGACTTAATGCTATATCGTCCCATGGCTGCATTGACAGCTCTTCAAAATACATTGATGTTGTACCCTTCATCCCCAATGTATTTTCTCCGAACGGTGATGGAATAAATGACGTTTTCAAGGAGGGGTTTAAGGTTGAAATAGTTGACAGGAACGGGATGCAGATTTATAAGGGAAATAACGGCTGGGACGGAAGGCATAAAGGACAACCTGCCGATCCGGACACATACTTCTATCTGGTTTATTATAAAGACAGTGAACAAAAACTTCATACAAGAAAGGGTTATGTAACACTTATAAGATGAGATGAGCGTGATGAGGCGAATATATGCTTATATATTGACAGTGATCTGTCTGATTTCAGGTTTTAAGGTAATGGCGCAGACAGATATCAGCCTGGCTACCCATTGGTATAACCGGGCTAATTACAATCCTGCTTTTATTGCCAGGACTGATTACCTGTATCTTTTCTGCAACACCCGTCATCAATGGATTGGCGTCAATGGCGCTCCTGCTGTATTGAATGTCCAGGTATCTGAGTATTATGACGCTATACATTCAGCATTCGGATTATCATTTGTGAATGACAAAATAGGAATTACACAGTCATTCAATCCGATGCTTACGTATGCGTTCCGGATTGCAAAGAAAAACAAGTGGGCATTATCAATGGGCCTTTCCGGAGGCATGTTTATACGCACAATAGATGGTTCAAAGCTTGAGGCTGAAACAGCAGGCGATCCTTCTCTGTTTTATTATTATAAAAAGATCAGCAAACCGGATTTCAATACGGGATTTGAATTTCAAACCCCTCACTTCATAACAGGCATTTCTTCGACACACCTGACGTCGATCGGCAAATCTGACACACTGTTCCTGAATACAAATCATCGGTATGCCTATGTTATTTATAAGAACGATGATCCCAGAGTATTATCTTATAGTTTTGGTGCAGAGATTGTTAACAGGTATAACCTTACTGTTGTGGAAGGAAATGTTTTCGTCCGTGTTAAACGTCCTGCGAAAATGATTACAGGACCACTTAATAAAGGACCCCAGGAAATTCTCGATTTTGGCCTTACATACCGTACTTCACGTGAGGTGACTTTGCTATTCGGAGTAATGATCTCACCTTATTTCAGGATCGGGTATGCTTATGATCAAAGCTTGCTATCGCAGTATGGCAGGTATGGAACCCACGAGGTGATGCTGGAATATCGAATTCCTGCTAAATCAGCTTCCACTCAGGTACGATGCGGGGGAAAGGAATTCTGGTACCGTTAATACCCCAGTGATACCCTCTATGAAACTCCTCAGATCAAAATATTGCTTCCTGCTTTTGCTTTCACAATTCCTTTTTGTTCCTACATATGGCATAACAGCGAAATTCAGCTATTCTCAAATCAGCACATGTGCTCCAACGATAGTAAGATTCACCAATAACTCCACACATGGAACCGGCATTACATACAGCTGGGATTTTGGATTGGGAGCAATTGTCACAGCAACTGACAATTCAGCGAAAGAACAATTATATTCTGAAGCCGGGCTATATAAAGTTACACTTAAGGTCACTGATGGTGTTAATTGGGATAGTACCAGCGTAATAATTACTGTTTATGGCGGCCCGGCAGCAAATTTCATTGCCGATAAGGTATACGGGTGTCCTCCTTTGCTGGTAAATTTCACCAGCACTTCCACAGCAGGTGGATCAGAAATCATAAAAACTTCGTGGGATTTCAGGAATGGCAACTATGCTGAAGGCACATCTGCAAAATATATTTATAACAGCACAGGCACTTATGATGTGATTCTTAAGGTTACTGACAAAAACGGTTGCTATAGTGTTTATGAAGCTGATAAAATCATTTCTGTTACCACTAAGCCGGTTGTTAACTTTACTGCTTCAGACACCTTCGGATGCTCTCCCCCGCTGAATGTATCCTTTACAAATTTAACGACAGGCTCCTCTGAGATGAGCTATAAATGGGATTTTGGCAACGGGAAGACTTCAACAGATATAAGCAATTCCTCTGTTTACAGTTCAACCGGCATCTACAATGTTAAATTAAAGGCAACGGATCAGTTTGGCTGCTCCGATTCACTTACTAAAGAATCATATATTACAGTCGGGTATGCTAAAGGCTCATTATCTGTTTATGATGCAAAGAACAATCTGGTAAGCTCATCTTATCTATGCGACGGGACATATAAATTTGTATGTTCCACTGCTAATATGCCGAATTATACATGGATCATCACCGACAATAATATAACTTCAACTATAATAGGCAGAGATTCACTGGCTTACAAAGTATCAGGTTCAGGGAAAATTGATATTAAACTGATATATGGCAAGATTTCAGAATGCACCGACAGTATTACTGCTTCTTTTTCTAAAAGCTATATAAAAGCTGCATTCACCCTTAATGATAAAGTATTTTGCTCGGTGCCGTCACAGGTAACCCTTGTTAATGCATCAGTGAATGCCGATAAGGTTTCCTGGTATCTGTCAGGCAACCTGATTTCGACTGATAAGGTCACTTCTTATACGATTACCAGGAACGACCTTCCGGCAGAAACCTACGAACAGCTCTACAATCATGGAATAAATAAAATCAGCCTTCCTTTCAAGCTGGTTGCTTCAAACGGCGGAGTTTGCTTTGACTCTGTCACAAATGTGGTTACCGTGGCATTTCCTGTTGCCCGGTTTGTACCAGATAAAATATCAGGATGCATTCCTTTGCAGGTAAGCTTTTCAGACAGCAGCAAGGCAGTGTCTAAAATAGATGCTTTCACTTATAAGGTAGGTAAGGATTCAGTTACTACTCTGAACGATTCACCCGTAAGTTATACTATTACTAAACCGGGGGTGTATGATGTTTCAGAGATCATCAAAAGCGGCATCTGCTATGATACCTCTGAAACAGTAAGGATTGTTGCAGGCGATAAGCTGGTACCTGATTTTACAGTCACACCTGCGGAAGTATGCAACGGAGGGACCATTCATCTTACCGGTGATGTCAGCAATAATTCACTGGTAAATATGTGGCGGTTCAAGTCTAACAATCTTTTTGACCTCAATTTTACTTCAAGACCGGATACTGATATTATAGTATATTCAGACACCACAGGCTTTAAGAAGATAAGCCTTCAGGTAGATTATAACGGATGTCTTTCCACCACCACAAAAAACAATATTTTAAAGATAAAGGGACCAACAGGCAACTTCAGTGAATCATTCAGGTGCGACTCTCCTCTTGTATATCATTTTAAGTCCGGCATTAAGCCGGCTACATCACTTATCTGGATTATTGACACGGTAACAGTAAATAATCCTGATTCAGTGAGATATAAATTCCCGATAAGCGGGAATTATAATGTTCTACTTTCTGTTGCCGATATTTCTTCAGGCTGTACACTCACCAGGACAAAGCTGGTAAAGGTGCGTGATGTTTTATCATCTTTTACTATGAGTGACACAATATTGTGTGCCGGTGATACTTTGCATCTTAATTCATCTTCATCGAAGGATTTCATCAATACCTGTTATAATGAAGGCTTCCTGTGGTATTTCGGAGACGATTCTCCGCCCAGGCGAACCTTCGCAACCACTTATGATCATATTTACACCTCAAGGGGTACTGATACCGTAAAGCTTCTTGTGACTGCAGATAACGGCTGCACAGATACCACAAAGAAGGTAGTTCATGTATTCAGACCGTCAGGAAGCTTTACCTCCGACAAGAAATCGGGATGTATACCTGAGCTTGATGTGAAGTTCACAAATACATCGACGGATTCGACCATTGTATATTGGATTTGGAATTTTGGCGATAAAGCTACCGACAGCACCAACAGCATAAGTGTCTCACACACCTATATAAGTAATAAAAAACAGACTTATTACCCTTCTCTCACAGTATATGATGCATATAAATGCTCAAGTAATTATTCGATCCCCACTAACATAACAGCTGCGAATTGTGATTTTCAGGCAGACGACAAGGCAATTTGTGCCGGGGAGACTGTTGTTTTTACTCCTGTTGATTCTTCTTTGACAAACCTTCTCTGGGATTTTGGAGATGGAACTGTTTCGTCGACCACAAACAGCCATATGTACACCAGCTCAGGTCAGTTCACCGTTTCACTGACTGCATCGAAAGATGGTTGTACCGGTAAGGTTACAAAATCGGATTATATCAGTGTTGAAAAAGCAGATGCCAATTTCACGGTCAGTGATAGTATATTCTATTGCTATCCTGATACCGTGCACTTTAAGCATGATAACAATATCGAAAGCGCAGCTGTTGATTTTCTCTGGAAATTCGGGTCAAATATTATGACAGACAGAACCTTAGGCGATGTAAAATATGCATTTACCAAACCCGGTTATTACACTGCAAATCTTACGGTTAAAACTTTGAACGGATGTTCAGCAAGCCGCTCAAGGCATATAAAAATTAACGGACCATCGGCATACATCACAGTTGCACCACAGAATATCTGTTATAGCGAATCCGTTACTTTTAAGCTGGATTCATTAAGTAATGTAAATACATGGAAATGGCTGTTCGGAGATGGAAACACATCGACCAGCAATCCGGTTACTCACAAATACACATCAAAGGGAAAAATCATCCCCTCTGTACAGCTGACCAATAGTACCTGCAGCGCTATACTTGTTCTTGATACAATCTCAGTTTCAAAAGTTACGGCCAAATTCAATAGCAGCGACAGCAGCCTGAATAGTTGCTACGGCAATAAGATTAGCCTTGTGAATGGATCAACATATTCAACTTCATGGGCATGGTATGTAAACAGCGTCAAGTCTTCAACCGATTATAATTTCAATAATATACTCTTCGGTAAAACAGGAGATTATACTGTTAAGCTCATTGCAAAGGATGGCCACGGCTGCACTGACTCACTGACAAAGATATTTACGGTTAATCCAACTCCTGACTTTTCAATTTCCGGAGATTCGATTATGTGCATGGGAGCAACTTCCGTTGCGCTGAGTGTCAGTCAGGATGCGGGCTCAAGTATAAAATGGACCCCATCAACAGGGTTGAGCAGCACAACATCTTTCTCTGTAACGGCGCTGCCAACAATTTCGACGACTTATACAGCTGTGGTAACGAACACTTATGGATGTTCAGCAAGCCGGAAGAAAGCAATACTTGTGAATCAGCTCTTTGATCTAAGCAGGTTACCTCTGAGTGACACTTCAATTTACCTCGGTGAAAAGATCCAGCTGGTAGTTACCACTTCATCGGGCAACGTAACCTATAAATGGTCGCCCGATAATAATATTTCATGTCTCAGCTGCAACAATCCATGGGTTAATCCATCACAATCGATCACCTATACGGTTAAAGCAGGGAACGGCTGTATTGACGAAACCGTGAAGTTTAATATTGAGGTCATAGCCGATTTCTATCTTGAAGCACCTTCTGCATTCACTCCAAACGGTGATTCAAATAATGATGTATTCAAATTCGAAGAGAGGAATATTAAGAGTTTCGAGCTGAAGATATTCAACCGGTGGGGGGAAATTGTCTATTCAACAGATGATGTTCTTAAAGGGTGGGACGGGAATGTCAACGGCCATCCACAAAATATCGATACATATAAATATACGGTCAAAGCCGTAACAATTCATGGATATGCATTCGAAAAGAAAGGGGAGTTTTTATTATTAAAATGAAATGTCGAAGTTATTTCAATCACCAAAAATTAATTTGACCTGATGTCGTCCTGGTTAAAATATAATAAACCGCATCTTAAGCACTCATGTTTAATCATTCTGGCTTTCATTGTTGCTTTTATCAGGCAGATGGGCCTCCAGGCACAGGATATTCATTTCTCACAGTTTTTTGCCGCTCCGCTGTTGCTGAATCCTGCAAATACAGGAATGTCTGGCAGGGATATCAGAGTTGCGAACATTTACAGGAACCAATGGGCAAAAATCGGGATCCCTTATGAAACGATCATTACATCGGTCGATAAAGAGCTGAACATCGCAGGGCGCTCATTTGGCATCGGAGGACTCTTCCTTCATGACCAGTCGTCATCATATAATTTACAGGCAGATGAATTCATGCTCTCTATTAGCTATTCAACAATAGTTAATAATCAACAGTTTACGTTTGGACTGCAGCCCGGTTTTGTTTTCAAATCGTTCGATCTTGAAGGCTTAACCTTCAATTCACAGTTCAACCAGCTGAGTCAGTTTTTCGATGCCTCAATGCCCAGTCTGGAAACCGGGCTGGACGACAGGCTTAAATACCTGGATCTGAATGCCGGAATATTCTGGCGCACCATTATCCATGATATTATTCCATCGGCAGGCATATCAGTCAGCCATCTGAATATGCCTGTGCAGAGGTTTGAAACCTCTTCAACCGGTAAGCGGCTACCGCTGAAATTTAATTTCAGCGGCGAAGTAATAATTCCGGTTAGTTCTAAAATTAATCTGAAACCGAATGTTCTTTACAGCTACACTCCCGGGGCGAATGAATTCCTTCTTGGGAGCGTGGGCGATTATTCGATTTCATGGCCAAATATCCCGGTAACCAAGCTATATGCCGTCATGATGTTCAGGCTGAATCCTGTACGCAACATTGATGCTTTTATTTTAGGCGGAGGGGCAGAATTAAAGCAATTCAACCTGGGGCTTACTTATGATTTCAATATTTCACCGTTGCACCAGGTAACGAACTTCAACGGCGCGTTTGAGGTGTCATTGGTATATACTGGTAAAAGCCGTGTAAAGAACATTACAAGTCAGCCATGCTATATCATAAATTAAAAAATTCCGGATCAATGGATGATAAGAAAATAATATTTGGGATCTTGCATTTTTTCAGAATGAATTTCATTTTGCCGGTCTCTGTTATTCTTCTGCTGGCAGCATACATGCCTGCAGCAGCATCAGCTAAAAATTCAGATGAATATTCCGGCCGGAGCAAGCATAATAAAAGCAAGGATATTAAACTGATCTACAGGCAGGCAAACCTCTATTTCGAAGCGAGAGATTATAAGATGGCAGATCAGTATTACGATTCCGTAATTAATATTGATTCCCGTAAATATCCCCTGGCATATTATCACAAGGGAATTGTATGCATGAACCTCGAAAAATATGATAATGCAATTGAGTCGTTCAATAAGTTTAAAAAATTCTACAAAGGGAAAGACAGATTCAATTATAAAAAGCTGGCTGCTGTTTATTCAGCAAGTTCTTTATGGGCAAAAAACAACATTGCTACCGACAGAAAGATTACTGTCACTCACCAGGGAGATGAATTAAATCATGCTGATATTGATTTTTCTCCCTTCCCCGTTGATGAAAATACTATTTATTACGGTGCAGTTAATTCTGACAATTCATCACAGGCGTATCCCGTAAGGCAGATCTACAAGGCCGAGAGACTAGATGGAAAATGGAAGAGTGACGGTCTGCTTGAAGGCCTAATAAATGATCCAGAATTCAACACCGGGAATCCGGCTTTATCGGCAGATGGCACGAGCCTGTTTTTTACCAGGTCGCGGAAAAACTGGCAAAATGAAATTATAAGCGAGATATTTGTCAGCCGTTTGGCTGACAATCAATGGCAGGCTCCTGAAAAGCTTCCGGATCCCATAAACAGTGAAAATTATACTTCAACTCAGCCTGCCCTCGGCAGGAACCTTAGAAGCGGAAACACAGTGCTCTATTTTGTTTCGAACAGGCCTGGCGGCCATGGAGGACTCGACATCTGGTATACTGAATATAACAAAAAGCTTAATACATACAGAGATCCTGTTGTTCTTCCCGTAAAGATCAACTCCATAGGCGATGATTGCTCTCCTTTTTATGATAACTCAACACGTACACTTTATTTCAGCTCACGGGGCAGGAAGAATGAGTTTGGAGGGTTCGATATTTACAAATCGATTGGTTCAGTTGGAAAATGGACTGAAGCTGCTATTTTACCAAAGCCCATCAATTCATCCTATGATGATTACTTCTTTTCCATACTAAAAAATAACAGGGAGGGATTCTTTACTTCTAACCGTCCCGGTTCTAGGTCTCTCGATAACGGCACCTGTTGCGACGATATCTATTCATTCTTTATGAATGAATGTGTAAGCGTCTATTCCTTCGGGACAGTAAGAAATTCCACGAATTATGAAATTTATGACGCACTGAATAAAAAATATAACCTCGGCCTCAAATATCCGGAGAACAATGCTCCTTTAGCCGATGTGTCTGTGGAACTTTATCTGCCTGAGGAAAATGAGGATGATGCGATTCTTGTTGCGCAGACTACCACAGACAAGGACGGCAGCTATCATTTTGAGATTGATCTGGATAAGAACTTTAAAATACTGGTAAAGAACTATGGTTACTTTGAAAAAAAAGTATCAGTAAATACAATTAACCTGAAATGCTCCGACACCGTAACCATTGGCACAGCATTAATACCATATCTGCCCAAGGTCACCATCCAGGTGAACATATATTATGATTTTGACAAATATAACCTTACAGAGCAGGCCAGGCATACAATTGATACAATGATGCTGCCACTGTTTGACATGTTTCCGAACGGAATCGTCGAGATTGGCTCGCATACAGACAGTATAGGAACGGAACTTTATAATATTGACCTGTCGCAAAAGCGATCTGAAAGCGTTGTAAGCTACCTCATTTCAAAAGGGATCGCGAGTGATCGGTTAGTCGCAAAAGGATATGGAATGAGCATGCCGATAGCTCCGAATAAGAACCAGGATGGTTCTGACAACCCGGAGGGACGGCAGCTGAACAGGAGGACAGAAATGAAAATTGTGGGCGATATCTCCAAATTCAATAATAATGAATGACAATCAAATCCTGAAAAATGTATCCGGTTATGAGTAAGAAGAGAATTATTGTTTTGGCTGTGTCACTTATATTGATCCAATATATGGTCTCCGCCCAGTTACCGGACGGTGTTACAGCGACTTCTACATTTCTTAATGAGATCATAAAGAATTACAAGGATGAAAACTCATTATCCTTTGATCTTAATGCTATCACGACTCATGTTAGAATTCCAATCAAAGTTCATGTAGTAAAGAATATTGAGGGGACAGCAGGCGTGAATCAGAATAATATTTACCGCAGCGTCGACGTGGCAAATACCTACTTCAAGACAGTTGGCATACAGTTCTTTGTTGATACAATCGACTATGTTAATGATTACAACTATTCCTTTATTACCTACAACTATCTTAAAAAAGAACTTCTGGCCAAATATGCAGTCAATAACAGGATAAATCTTTTCCTGGTTGATTCAATTAAAATGGGATCTTCTCAAAACTATGGATTTACCTACTTTCCTGATGAGCCAGACAGCAACTGTATTTACCTGGACAAGGATTATTTAATCGGGAATTCATTAACAACCATGTTAGGCCATTTTATGGGACTGCTTTCAACTCATGAGACAGCAGGAGGTAAAGAACGGGCTGATGAGAAAAACTGTGCTGAAAGCGGCGACTTTATATGCGACACTTATGCTGACCCGGATCTTTTCAACGAGGTTATAGATACCTGCAAGTATATTGGAATGATGAGAGATGATGTGGGGAAATATTACATCCCATCAGTGGCAAATATCATGTCAAATTCACCGGACAAATGCAAATGCATTTTAACGCCTTTCCAGTATCTTAGAATTTATTATTACTATTTTGAGTATAGACAATACCTGACCTATTGAACATTTCTCAGATCGTTTCAGGGGTCTCAGACTGAACGGATGAGCTGTTTAAGGGTATGTAACTGAAAAGGTGCTGCCGCAAGTTATATCACCGTTATAGGTTTTGTTTGTTGAACCGCCTACCTGGGAAACGTTTATCGAATAAGATCCTGCGGGAACATATTCGTAAGTGCATTCATAGAGCGGATCAGCCGTAATGAGCAGCGATCCGTTAACATAAACCTGGTACTGATTCGATGACTGATTTTTAAACTCCAGTGTGCCGGTTTCAATAAGAGTTGAGGTAACTGTCCTGGTTCTGTTAAGTTCCAGTATGTCGGTAGTTTTTACGCCGTTAATATTATTCTTACACCCTTTTTCAGCCCGCCAGTAATATTTTATCAGCTGCAGATCATAAAATATCACTTCCCCGGTTGTGTCCGAAGTTTGAGTCGATCCTAGTTGCTTTTCCTGATGTTCCAGATCTTCCAGAGCATTGTAAAGCTTAACAGAGACACCCGGGATTGAATTTCCCAGTACATCAATAACCCGGATCTTTAATGATGTGGGAATTGTCTGATCATCTTTTTTACAACCGGCAAAAATCATGAAAATAACTGTGATTGCGAACCAAGTATACTTTGCTGATCCCATTTATTGCCTGTTTATTTTAGTGCTTAAACTAATATAAAGATAATATTAGATGAAAGATTGCCATCACCAGTTCTTAAATAAAAACCAGATCAGGTTAAATATTTACAATCTGATATCATTTTACTACTACAATGAATATGATTATTACCCTACTACAGTGAATATGATTATTACCTTACTCAAAAAATATAAAGACAAAAGGCAGCTGACCAGACTTCTTAAATGAAATCAAAATATTTATATGCAATCAGTTACAATTAAATATTTTGAAAATATTGATTAACAACATACTTTTAAAATGGTTAGTAAATAGAATGGCAGGCAGAAAAGTTAGTATCGGTTTTTTAATACATTTGCGTATTAAAAATTAAAAATCATGACATCTTTAAACACCTCTGTTAAATCCGCAGGAAGTTATTTGAGTAAAGGGAATCCTGTATATATAATAGCTTTGACTTTAGTTGCTACTTTGGGAGGACTGTTGTTCGGTTATGATACTGCCGTAGTTAACGGTGCCGAAAAGTCACTTGTAGAATTGTTTATCACAAAAATCCTGAATCCGGCGAATCATGAATATACAATTAAGCTTATCAGCCAGTATAAAATACTGATGACGCTATCTATTTATCTGGTGTTCCTGGTTATTTCCGGTCAGATATTAAGGCTGCTGGGTATTAAAAAAGGAGGGATAATATCCGGAGGGATTGTTCTTCTGGTAACAATATGGGCCGTACATTTCCTGGGTAAATCCATTTCTACTGAAGGATCAGCCTTGCAGGGTACAGCAGATATAATCAAGGGATTTGTTATTGCCAGTGCCCTGATAGGTTGTATTATAGGTGGTGCACTTGCGGGTTTTATTTCAAAATCGCTCGGAAGGAAAAATGGACTGATTATCGCAGCGGTTGCTTTTTTCATGTCGGCTGTGGGTGCCTGGAAACCGGAGTTTTTTAATATTTTCGGAACACTGCCTGTTTTCTCTTTCTTCTTTTACAGAATAATCGGAGGCATTGGGGTAGGCATTGCTTCCATGATCTCTCCTATGTACATTGCAGAAATAGCTCCGGCAGAAAGCCGCGGTAAGCTGGTTTCATTTAATCAATTTGCAATTATCTTCGGGATGCAGATCATCTATTTTGTCAATTATTTCATTGCAAGACATGGGAGCGACCAATGGCTTGTAACTGAAGGATGGCGTTGGATGTTCTTATCAGGAGCGATACCAGCAGGATTATTCCTGATCCTTCTTTTATTTGTACCTGAAACACCCCGTTATCTGGTAATGAAAGGCAAAGATGACAAAGCGCTTAAAGTGCTTAATAAGATCTCGGGCACAAATAATGCACCTACCATCCTGGAAGAAATTAAAGGCACCCTTCATGAAAAGAGTGTCCCATGGCTTTCATTTGGTTTTTTTGTAATCTTTATCGGCATCCTTCTTTCTGTTTTTCAGCAGTTTGTCGGGATTAATGTTGTGTTATACTATGCCGGGAATATTTTCAGAAATATGGGGGCATCCACTGATTCCTCGCTGTTGCAAACGATCCTTGTAGGCAGTGTTAACCTGATCTTTACCGTTGTGGCCATAATGACTGTCGATAAATTCGGCAGAAAACCACTCATGATAATCGGAGCACTGGGAATGGCAGTGAGCATGATTTCACTGGGTCTGGCGTTTTATACTCATAATGAAGGTGTAATCGCACTCATTTTCATGCTTATGTATACGGCGTTTTTCGCTATGAGCTGGGGACCTGTGACCTGGGTGCTGCTATCCGAAATATTCCCAAACAGCGTCCGGGGAGCCATGTCAATTGCCGTAGCTGCACAATGGATTGCAAACTGGCTGGTTTCTCTTACATTTCCGATTCTGAATGACAACCAGTGGCTCACATCCTTGTTCAACCATGGTTTTTCTTACTGGATCTACGGAATAATGGGAATCCTGGCCGCTCTGTTTGTATGGAAGCTGGTTCCCGAAACCAAGGGAAAGACATTGGAAGAGATAGAGAAAATCTGGAAAAAATAATTAACTGTCAGAAGGAATATCAGACAGTTCGATTAGCAATGTTTTTGAATATAAATTTTAATCGTTATTAAAGTCCGTTCTTTATTATTCAAATGATTCATATAAGCGAAGCCTGTTCTTAAGAAGAATAATTTCATCCTGCATATCGTTTATTCGTTGTAATAAATGATTTACTGTTTCAATACCCTCCAGGTTAATGTCAAGTTCATAATATAAGCGAACAATTTTCTCCAGTTGGTGAAGCTGGTCTTCCTGTATGTATTCTGTTTTTTTAATTGTGGTAATCTCTATCAATCCCGCATCCTGCAGGGAATCGATAAATGAAATCTCTATGTTGTGACTTGCGCAGAATTCATTTGCAGGTATCAGATTTATCTTATTCATCGGATTGCTATTTAAGATTGGGATTTTGACAATTCAGTAAATAACTTTTTCTCTTTCTCAGTCAGATTAGTGGGAATTTTAATCATGTATGTAATGTACAAATCTCCAGACTGACCTTTGCTTTTATAGACAGGGAACCCTTTCCCCTTTAATTTCACTTTACTTCCATTCTGGGTTTCCGGATTCACTTTAAGTTTCACTTTCCCGTTCAGAGTATCAATTGTGATCTGTCCTCCCAGCACGGCAGTGTAGAGATCCAGGTCGGCTTTGGTATACAAATCATTTCCTGATCGTTTGAATGTAGGGTTATTTGCTATCAGAAAGGTGATGTAAATATCTCCGTTTGGTCCGCCATTTATGCCCGGCCCGCCATGTCCTGCAATTTTAATGGTTTGCCCGTTTTCAATTCCTGCAGGAATGGTGATCCTTATCTTCTTACCGTTGACAGTTAAAGTCTGCTGGTGAGCTTCATATGCATCGATCAGTTCAAGATGCAGTTCTGCATTGTAATCTTCTCCTCTGTATTTTACCTGTCTGCTTCTGCCAGCACCTCCAAATCCTCCAAACAATGATTCAAAAAAATCAGAAAACTCTCCTTCATCCCTGGCACCCTGATACCTCTGTCCGTGCGATTCTGAAGATTGCTGCTGGTACTGTCCGGCATTCTTAAATTCTTCGGCATGTTTCCAGTCCTCGCCGTATTGGTCATATTTTTTTCTCTTTTCCGGATCGCTTAGAACCTCATTAGCTTCATTGATCTGCTGGAAGTTCTTTTTGGCATCTTTATCATTCGGATTCAGATCGGGATGGAATTTTCTTGCCAGCTTCCGGTAAGCGCTTTTAATATCCTTCTGTGTCGCATTTTTATCTACCCCTAATATTTTATAATAATCGATGTACATTATTAAATTATTTTACGGGGGCTACATCAAGCACCATGAATGTTCCCGGTTTTATTGCAGGCCGACGGTTTGTATTCCCTGCAGAAGGACTGGCAGCCTCATATTCTGCAGCAGACATGAATATATGATGTGTTCTTTTGTTAACGGTTAAAGTTCTTGCACCTCTCTGGGTAGTAACATTTTCGAGTACTCTGAACTCATCAGGACTGATCTCCTGGACTACCGTTAAAGTGCCTTCACCATTTGAACTGTAAGCGCGTTTAAGTGCAGGATCAAAAGCAGCCCCGTCAGATCCGTCGCCAATGGGAACCGAGGTTATTACTTTCCCTGATGAAGCATCAAGAATAACCATAAGCTTGTTGCTGCAAACTGTGAAAAGGCGGTGATTCTCATTGTCAAGTGCAAGACCGCTGGCTTCTTCACCCGGTGAAATACTCCAGGTATGTTCTACTATATTTGTCATTGAGTTAATAACAGCGATCTCACTCATATCTTCAATATTTACGTATATTTTGCCTTTTCCGTTTGAGACAGAATTTTCGGGCTTTCCATCAAGCTTTATTGTTGCAATGACTTTGTTTGCCGATCCGTCAATTACAGTCGCATTTGCCGTCCTCCCGTTATACACAAACACATTATGGCTGAATGGATCATAAATAATTGCATCAGGATTCTGGCCTGTTACAGTTACTTTGGTTATGAACGCAAGTGAAGTGAGATCGATTATAGTTACCGAAGAGTCTCTGCCATTGCTTATAAAGGCTTTGTTCAGGTCTGTTGCTATTGCAATGCCATGAACACCTTTGGTGTCCGGAATGGTACCGATGAGTTTCCCGTCCTTTTCGTCAATGACATTGACAACAGTGCCATGTGAAATAAAAATCCTGCCGGTTGACTCATCAACATTAAGATAATCCCAACCTCCATCACCGTCTACATGGAATTTATTTGCCATGCTGTATTGAGATGGTCCTATCTGAGCTTTCAGAATGCTGGTGATAGAAAAGAATATGAAACAGCTGGCAACAATTATAAACTTTTTCATTTTAGTGGTTTTTATTATTGGTAAAATTAATTCAATTAATTGCATTCCGGACAATTGCTGATCAATTTCTGAGAGATTCGATTAAATTATTTTTTATCCATTTTGAGTATACCCCGTTAATTAAATTATTTTAATTTTATACTTACAAGTTACTCTAAAACAGATCGCCAGCATTGAAAAGTCAATCGACTCACTAAAAACCATAATTATGAAAAAGCTTATTTACTCATTTTTTGTACTAATGGCTGGATTAGCCCCTCTGATAGCACAGGAAGATAGAGAAGGCTGCAAAGATCCGGCTTTATTTACCAGGATGCCTGGCTATCATATTTACAGGTGTGAAGACCTACAGTTCGACAGATTTGAATTCAGGATCAGTGCCAGTAAAACTCAGATAGTTGAGGGCCATTCTCTTTTAGTTATGTATGACCCTAATGAGAATATTCAGGCTCCAAGCCCGCTGCAAACTATCAGGAATTATTGCAATGCAGCAAAAAAAATCGGTGGACAGGTCGTCTATGAATATGATGATGCCGGACCGAATGCTGTATTAAAAGTGGTTAAAAACGGCATGGAAGTGTGGGCAAATGTATATGCCAGCTATAATGGTTCATACAATATTCATATTATTGAGAAAGAGGCAATGAAACAGGACGTTGTAGCTGATGCCAACAGTATGTTAAGCAGTATTAAGGAGACCGGGAAGGTGGCTGTATATGGTATCTATTTTGATACCGGGAAAGCAACATTAAAACCGGAATCTCAGCCTACCCTGCAGGAGATTGCGAAACTACTGAAAGAAAATCCGGGTCTTAAATTATATGTTGTCGGGCATACCGACAATACGGGAACCTTCGATGCAAATATGAAACTCTCAATGGACAGAGCTGCTGCTGTTACAAATGCGCTTATATCCCAGTATACTGTAAATGGAACGAGTCTGAAGGCCTGCGGTGATGGTCCGACCGCGCCAGTTGCAACAAATGAAACAGAAGAAGGCAAGGCTCTGAACCGCAGAGTAGAGCTTGTGAAACAGTAAATACTTATCTTATACTTTAATCCCGCATGGTCGATGATCTGCGGGATTTCTTATTTTATGCTGTATATTAGCGGTAGATAACTGTATAAATCACTTTTTTATTTACGTAAATGATATACGAAAACATACTGCAAACTATCGGGAATACTCCTCTGATAAAAATAAACAGGTTGAATCCCAATCCTGCTGTTTCTATTTATGCAAAAATAGAAGGGAATAATCCAACAGGCAGCATCAAGGACAGGATTGCCCTGAAAATGATTGAACAGGCCGAAGCAGAGGGATCTCTTGTGAAAGGTAAAACAATCATAGAACCCACCTCCGGGAATACCGGAATAGGACTGGCAATGATCGGAGTTGTCAAAGGATATGATGTGGAAATTGTGATGAGCAAGGCAGTGTCTGCCGAAAGAATTAAGATGATCAGATCATTTGGTGCCAGGGTTACATTAACTGACGCCTCATTGGGAACAGACGGGGCTATTATGAAAGCCAGGGAGCTGGTCAGCCAGAACCCTGAAAAATACTTTATGCCTGATCAGTTTTCTAACAAGTATAACAAAATAGCTCATTATAAAACTACAAGCGAGGAAATCTGGAAACAAACAAACGGCAAAATTGATTTCCTGGTTTCAGCTATCGGAACATCAGGAACAATAATGGGTGTCGGGAAAGCGCTTAAAGAAAATAATCCAAGAATAAAAATTGTATGCGCCCATCCCGTAAAAGGCCATTATATTCAGGGTTTAAAAAACATGGAAGAGGCTATTGTACCGACAATTTACGAACCTGCAAAAGTTGACGAAACAATAATGGTTGAAACAGAGGTGGCATTTGAGATGGCGCGCCAGATAATCAGACAGGAAGGAATTTTTGTCGGGATGAGTAGCGGGGCGGCTATGTATGCTGCTATAGAAGTCGCAAGACGGATACAATCGGGAGTAATAGTGGTCATTTTCCCTGACAGGGGAGAAAAATATCTGACCACTGATTTATTCAATGAAAAACTACCGGATTAATTTAGCGTTGACAGGCAGACGCAAGGGATGTATATTTATTCATTCAGCATATTTTGTTATTTTTGTCCGCTGTTAGTTGGTTATTTTTGCAAACATTCTTATAACCTGAATTTTTAAGTTTTGACAGGACACCTGATAACCATATCGATCATAGGGCTTTTAGCCGGGTTCTTATTCTCGATGCCAATAGCCGGACCTATCAGCATCCTTATAACATCCAATGCACTTAAAGGTAGGCTTAAGTATTGCAACTTTCTCACAGTCGGTGCAGCCATAGCTGATTTTATATATGTATTGATTGCGGTTTATGGAATTACAAATCTTTTCTCCGCTTATAGGGGAGTAATCCCATATATTCTTGGCTTCGGGGCAATATTTGTATTTTATGTCGGAGTCAGGATTATACGCACAAAATTTGATCTTGAGCACATCGATGAGAAACAAAGGCTTGCCGATGAGCAGGAAAAGAAGCATAAAGGGGCGATTTATGCGGGGTTCATGCTTAATATCCTGAATCCAACCCTCTTCTTTGGCTGGATGGTCTCTTCTTTCATTGCTTTATCTTTTGCAGCTTCACTGGGATTTGATACCGGTGGACTCAGCACAGTAGTGGATCAGAGCCTCGATCAGATAGAAAAAATCGAGGGAAATACCGCAGAAAGGCACAAAATCCCATCCTATCTGCAGTTTGACACATTAAAGATTTTAAAGAAGGAGAACCACGTTAAAAGAACTGCAAAGGTAACTCATTATAACCATTTTATGACCAGCCTTTTTTATGCATTTTTCCTCGCAGTCGGAAGTATCCTGTGGTTCTTTTTACTTGCAGTGACTCTGGTGAGATTCAGGAAGAGAATTAATATCAATGTTCTGAACTGGTTTGTAAGAGCTTTGGGAATATTCCTCTGTTTTTTCGCTCTGTTCTTCGCCTATACAGCTGTTAAAATGTTACTCTGAGTATTCTGAAGGTCTTTTTATACAAATTCTTCCTCTGATTGTTTCAGAACCCCGGTCACTATCAGGAATTGTGCGGCAATATAAGTTGTCATTACAGCGACACCAGAAAATCTGAATGGATAGCCAAACTTACCTACAGCTATTAGTGAATCGGATATTACAAAAAGGAGAGCCCCGGCCAGAACCAGTATAAAGCTAAACCGGTTTACCTTTCCACACCTGTTGATAGCTGCAACAAGCATTGTCAGAATGACACTGGCATAAATTATCACCGGGAGACGCATCCCATCGAGATTATCATATAACAGGAAGACCAGTCCTGCGCCATAAAGAATTACCGGAAGCAGTATATAAATACGCTTCCGGATAAACATACAATTCCCACTTGTCTTAAAGAATGCAGTTGCATACATTACATGAGCAATGAGAAAGCATGCAAGCCCCGGAATAAATGAGAAATCGAGATACAGATCGCCTGCCCAGGAGAAAATAAGCGCTGCCAGAATGAAAATATTAAAGTTTTTACGGGCATTTAAAAGGTAAATAATGATCAGAACCGGAATAATTAAGCCTTTAAGTACCAGTTCCGGGAGAAATGACAGATGAGAATCAAGGGCTGTATAAATTATCCCTGTCAGGAGATAGATAACAGTCAATATCTTTGTTTTCATATACTTTGATGAATTACTGATTACTCCTTATTATAAAAATATGAATTTTTATCAAATCATTTAGCTTATTTTGCATATTCAGTCAGCGGCACAAATTATTCTGATAATGAAAGTAACAGGTTTTACATTTATCCGCAATGCAGTAAAATTTGATTATCCGGTATCTGAAGCAATAAGATCAATTTTGCCTGTATGCAACGATTTTGTTGTGGCTGTCGGGAACTCGGATGACAATACAGAAGAATTGATTCAAAGTATCGATAGTCAGAAAATCAGGATACTAAAGACTATCTGGGACGATTCCCCTGAGATGAAGAAAGGAGGGAAGGTATTCGCAGCCGAGACTGATAAGGCCTTTCAGGCGATACCTGAAGACTCGGACTGGGCCTTTTATATCCAGGGCGATGAGGTTGTGCATGAAAAATACCTTGATCCGGTCTATTCAGCAATGGATAAATGGAAAGATGACGGTAATGTTGATGGATTGCTTTTCAATTACCTGCATTTTTACGGTTCCTATGATTACGTCGGGATATCACCCAAATGGTACAGGAATGAGATAAGAGTTATAAAAAACAATAAGTCTATCTACTCGTACAGGGACGCCCAGGGATTTCGAAAAGGAGATAATAACAAGCTGAACGTAAAACCGGTTGATGCCTATATATATCATTATGGATGGGTTAAGGAGCCGAAGATGATGATGGACAAGATCAAAAATGCCTCTTCATTTTATAAGGATATTGACTGGATACAAAAAATAAGCAATGGTGATGCATATGATTATTCATCCATTGATTCACTAAGCCTGTTTTCGGGCACACATCCCGGGGTTATGGCTGATCATATTAAACGGAAGAACTGGACATTCGATCACGACATGTCTTTTAACAGGCTATCGGCAAGGTATAAAGCAAAAATCTTCCTTAAGAAATACCTTGGGATAAATACTTTTTATGAGAATTTCCGAATTGTCTGAGATGAAGGCACTGTGACGATTTCAACAATTATTTTGATTGAATGTTTATGCCTGCTCTTTAAGGATATTTTACTAATTTTAATGTAATTTATTAACCCAATCAACCTAATCTGACATGAAAAGAACATTGATGACGCTTCTCGCAATCTGCCTGTTACAGATATTGGTGTTCCCGCAGAACAAATTCAACGGGCTCGAAATGAACATGGGCAACCTTTACAGGCTATCCGATGCTAAAACCCATTCAATAAGCCCCGAAAACCTGACTGGTGAAAAGGGTAAGGCGGGGATGGCCGATCCTGCTGACAAAGATAAACCCAATACGGCTAATGCAACAAGCGCGGCACGAGACCTGGGACAGGGCTGGAAAGTGAATCCTTATATCAGGATAAAACCGGGTGAGACATTCACAATGGCAGATATAGAAGGACCCGGCGCAATTCAGCATATATGGATGACCCCGGCAGGCAAATGGCGCTATAACATACTTCGCATTTACTGGGACGGTGAGACAGAACCATCCGTTGAGGTGCCTGTCGGCGATTTCTTCGGAATGGGGTGGGGAACTTACGCACAGCTCACCTCAATGGCAGTCTGTGTAAACCCGGGAAGCGCATTTAACTGTTACTGGTCAATGCCTTTCAGGAAAAAATGCAGGATTACAATGGAAAATGTCGGTGATGCTGATCAGATGACTCTTTATTATCAGATAGATTATACACTGACAGATGTACCTGCCGATGCCGGATACTTCCATGCACAGTTTCGCAGGCAGAATCCTGACGTGACCTCAGATTATACAATTGTTGACGGTATAAAGGGGAAAGGCCAGTATGTCGGGGTATATCTTGCCGTAGGCGTTAAAAATAACGGATGGTGGGGTGAAGGCGAGATAAAATTCTTTTTGGATGGCGACACTAAATTCCCGACAATCTGCGGGACAGGCACTGAAGATTATTTTTGCGGTTCATACGATTTTGATACAAGCAGAAAAAATGCCGCAGGAGTTGAGGAAGATAATTATACAGAGTTCTGCACTGCTTATTCCGGCCTCCACCAGGTTATAAGGGGCGATGGGCACTACAATGTCATGCAGCGCTTCGGATTGTACCGCTGGCATATAATGGACCCGATCCGCTTCGATAAGGATCTTAAAGTCACCATACAGGATCTTGGATGGCACCAGGGTGGGAGATATCTTGCCCAGAAATCCGATATGGCTTCAGTCTGCTACTGGTACCAGACTGAGCCTCATGCAAAATTCCCGCCTATTTCTGACTGGAGAGGACTGGAGATATATTAAAAAATGAAGAATTAAGAATTTACACAGAGTGACACAGAGAAGTCGCAGAGAGTCACAGAGGTTCTTCTCTGTGTAACTCTGTGGTTCTCAGGATTTCCTCTGTGTTAGTTTTTCTTGCTTTTAATAAAATAAATCATGAACAAAAACTTCATAAGTCTTCAGGGTTTAGTTCTTATTATAAGTCTGATATTGAATTCATGTTCAGATAACAAGAATTCAGATTCAGCATTGAAGCATGAATATAACGGCTCATATTCAGGAGAATACCTGAACATGATTGCATTCCCGATTGGCGGTATAGGAGCAGGAATGTTCTGTATTGAGGGGACAGGAGCAATATCCCATATGTCAGTCAGGAACCGGCCTGAAGTTTTCAATGAGCCTTGCATGTTTGCAGCGATTTCTGTTAAGGGAATTGAGAATGGAACCAAAGTCATCGAAGGACAGGTGCCAGACTGGAAACACTTCGGACAACCCGGTTCGGGCAACGGCTCCTCAGGAGCAAGCTATGGACTTCCAAGGTTTCAAAACTCAAAGTTCCTTGCGAGATTCCCGTTTGCTACCGTCGAGCTGAGTGACGGAGATATTCCTCTCAAAGTCACTATCAGAGGCTGGAGCCCTTTCATACCGACAGATGCGGATAATTCGAGTCTTCCAGCCGGCGCACTGGAGTATTCATTCACAAATGCCGGACATTCAAAAGTTGAAGCGGTATTTTCTTACAATTCATCGAATTTTATGAGACAAGCCGGCGGAAAAGCATCAATAAAGCCGATAGCCGGAGGTTTTATTCTATCAGAAGAGGGGACAAAGGAAAACCCTGATAAACAGGGAGCTTTTGCTATATTTACCACAGATGCCGAACCTATTGTTGATCATTGCTGGTTCAGGGGAGGATGGTGGGATCCGCTTACAATTACATGGAATACTATATTGAAAGGTGGAACGAGGAACACTCCGCCGGTTGAAGATGATGCCTCTGGAGCGTCACTCTATGTGCCTGTGACATTAAATCCCGGGGAGACAAAGGTGATCAGGCTGCTAATGTCGTGGTATGTTCCAAATACGAACATGAAATTCGGACAGGATTCAAAGGAACCAGATAATGAAGTGTGCACGGATCCCAATTGCTGCTGTCATGATCCATATTACAAACCATGGTACTCAGGTAAGTTCTTGTCGGTAGTTGAAGTGGCAAATTACTGGAAAACAAATTACAACGATCTTCTCGGGAAATCTGAATTATTCAGCAAAGCATTTTATAACAGTACATTGCCTCCTGAGGTGCTTGAAGCAATAGCTGCAAATCTTACAATCCTTAAATCACCAACTGTACTTCGGCAAACTGATGGAAAACTCTGGAGCTGGGAAGGATGCGGCGATAACTCAGGCTGCTGTTCAGGCTCATGTGAACATGTATGGAATTATGCGCAGGCAATTCCGCATTTGTTCCCGGCGCTTGAACGCACCATGCGTCATACCGAATTCTGGCCCAACCAGGATAAAGAAGGTCACCAGACCTTCAGGGCGGCGTTACCGATACGACCTGTTGCAAACACATTCTATGCCGCATCAGATGGTCAGCTTGGCGGCATAATGAAAGTTTACCGTGACTGGCATATCTGCGGCGACACTGAATGGCTTAAGACAATCTTTCCAAAAGTGACTGCAAGCATGGATTATGCTATAAGAACCTGGGACCCCCGTGAGACCGGCACTCTTGAAGAACCACATCACAATACCTACGACATTGAATTCTGGGGAGCTGATGGAATGTGTACTAGCTTCTACCTTGGCGCCCTGAAAGCTTTCTCTGAAATGGGAAGATATCTTGGCTATGACGTATCAAAATACGAACGACTTTATCTGAAGGGGAAACAGGCCATAGAATCAGATCTTTTTAACGGGGAATATTTTATCCAGAAAATAAAGTGGACAGGATTGACTGCTCCTGATCCGGTTACTGCTGCGAAAGGATCGTGGTCATCAGATTATTCTTCCGACGAAGCTATGAAACTGCTTAAGGAAGAAGGACCGAAATACCAGTACGGCTCAGGCTGCCTTTCCGACGGGATCCTTGGCGACTGGATCGGAGAGGTATGCGGTCTGAAAAATGTTGTGGACTCAGTAAAGGTAAGGAGTCACCTGAACTCCGTTTTTAAATATAATTTCATGAGCGATCTCTCTGATCATTCAAATCCCCAGCGGCCTTCATACGCATTGGGTCATGAAGGAGGGTTGCTGCTTTGCACCTGGCCGAAAGGAGGAAGACTTTCACTCCCTTTTGTGTATTGCGATGAAGTATGGACCGGCTTTGAATATCAGGTTGCATGCCACCTGATGATGATGGGAGAGACTGAGGAAGGACTTGAAATAGTCAGAACTGCCCGGATGAGATACGATGGCAGAATCAGGAATCCGTTCGATGAGTATGAATGCGGACACTGGTACGCAAGGGCCATGTCGAGCTATGCAATGCTACAGGGACTGACCGGCGTAAGATACGACGCTCTCGACCAGACAATGTATATCAACTCAAAGATCGGAGATTTCACATCTTTCATCTCAACAGCTTCTGGATTCGGCAATATCGGAATCAAAAACGGAAAGCCATTCCTTGATGTCGCTTATGGTGATATAATTGTAAAGAAGTATGTCATTAGATAAAAGTTGGACTGTTTGAAGGAAATCTTTTTAACCGCAAAGGTCGCAAAGAATTTACGCAAAGATCGCAAAGGAAAGTATATCATGACTTTAACTTTGCGCACTTTGAATCTGCTTAGCGTTCTTTGCGGTTAATGGATCTCCTCTTTAACTAATCAAATTTTTTGATATTCCATTTCACCTTTCCTGCGAAAGGATCATTTTCAATTTTATACCCGTTACCGCTCTTTACCAGGGTAACAGTATGAAGAACCTTATCTGTCGGCAGGCACACAAGCCCGGAAGCTTTCCCGGAAGCAATTGTGTAGACCACCAGGTCAATTTTTGACCAGTCCATCTGTGATGTTGACTGAGCCAGGGCAATATGCGGAATTACAGAACCCTCGCGGACCAGTGCCACGATCGGTATCTTCCCTTCCTCAATATTGTGCCATCCTCCGGAGTAGATTTTGCCGGTCTGATAATCGATCCAGTTTCCCTGAGGAAGGTAGACATCGCGCTTAGTGACATTTTCAAACAGCGGAGCCACCAGCATTGAAGAGCCAAACAGATATTCATTATCAATCAGCCATGAGCCAGGATCGTCAGGGAATTCAATAAACAGTGCCCTTACCATCGGGAGTCCTCGTTCCGTGCAGTCTTTAGCCTGTGCATATATATATGGCATAAGCATATACCTCATGTTATCAGCCATTCTGAAAGCATTCATGAAATCCTGCCCATATTCCCATGGCTCAGTTGGTGGTGTCCCATGACTGCGGGTATGTGAAGTGAGCATGCCGAAGGGTGTCCAGCGACGATAAATATCCTCAGGTTTTTTCTGGACGAATCCACCGATATCATGTGACCAGAATGAAAATCCTGAAAGGCCCATAGACAATCCGGCCCTCAGCGTTGAAGCCATAGCAGTGTTTGTGTTTGCAGGATCACCTCCCCAGTGAACGGGATAACGCTGGCTTCCTGCCCATGCGCTCCGGCCCCATATGATTGTCTCATTGGTCACCTGTTTAGTTATATCTGCAACCACTTTGTTATACCTGAGAGGATAAAGATTATGTTCGTAAAAGCCGGTGCGTCCGGAGAAGTACTGACCCTCTTTCGGAGCTGCTTCTCCAAAATCAGCCTTTATCACGCCTACTCCCTGCCGCAGCAGGCCAGCTATTTTATCCTGGTACCATTTGACAGCAGCCGGATTTGAAAAATCAAGGACAGCATCTTCATAGGGCAAGTTGCCTTTATTATTTTTTACAAAGAGCCCTTTAGCAATGATTTCCGGGAATAGTGTGTTCTTTGGAACAAAATATGGCAGCTGCCAGAGACTTGTATGAATTCCGGCCCGAAGAAAATCCGACATCATCTTTGTAGCATCCCTGAACCGGGTTTTCGAGAACTGATAATCGCATCTCCAGTCTGTCTCAAACCATCCGGTGTCAAAATGAAGTACATCGGCAGGGATACTATTTTGTCTCAATTTATCTACGATAGCGCGTCCCTGCTCCTCAGAAAAATATGTTATCCTGCTCATCCAGAAGCCGAACGACCATAATGGCGGCATTGCTGCTTTACCTGTAAGGTTTGTATATTCATTCAGAATATCCTTCGGTTCTCCCAGGAAGATGAAAAGATCGGCTTCGTCATCACCGATCATCAGCGAATATATTCCGCTGAAATACTTTCCGAAATCACATGTAATTGGTGAGGATGTGTGCATAAAGAGTCCATACCCTCTGCTGCTCATGAAAAATGGTATGGGCTTGTACATCGCTTCATTCTGCACTCCGTTAGCATCGTCAGCCCACATTACGACTTTCTGGCCCCGCTTGTCGAATCCTGTAAAAGATTCACCGCAGCCAAAGATCTTTTCGTCCGGCGACAGGGAAAACACTGCCGCCATGCTGGTTGAGTAGTCTGATGCGCGGCGCACAAATGAAAACGGGAGCAGCGGTGTATAAGTTGAGTCTCCATCATTATTGTTAATCGTATGAGTTATCTGCCGGCCATTCTTATCAAAAATTGTGACACGCCAGGGAAATGAAGATATCTCAACTGCACCGAAAGGACTCGAATACCGGTACCCGCCTGAGGTTTTGTTGTATTTCCATGAGCTCCGATCCTGATCTGCATGGCCTTTTACCAGCATCAGCGATTCTTCCTCAGGTTTTGCCTGAAAGCGCGATATGGCCCTGATCCTTATTGTCCTTGGTGAAATAAATTCGACTGAAAATGGAAGCGATGGTGAAACAGCATATTCATTTTCCGGGAAATCGATTGGTTTCGATGGTTTAAGCACACCTAGCATATTGTTGAATGCCATCCTAGTGAAATATTCATATCTCCGGTAGGTGATCTCGCCTTGGCCTGTTTCCGGGTTGAAAGATGAAAGTGAATCTGCCAGGTAATATGCATTAGTGAAACTGCGGAAATCGCTGCTGATATCATATGGTTCATTCATCAGTTCCTGGCCCCTGTCAGGCGAATGGTAAGGTATCTGACCCGAAAGGGGTCTGAATCCGGAAAATATTACAATCAGAATTGCAGTGGAGCAATAAAACCAAAATGGAAATTTTACTTTTTTCATATAACCTTCTGATTTATTGTGAAATAATTAACAATAGGTTTATTTATAACGGTAAATGGTTATTTTTTGCAGGTTTACTTTATCCCATGGAAGCTTTAGGCCTGTGCCATCCCATGTGCTTGCATGTGTTTCGTCACCATTAAGCCTCCTTAATGAGATCCAGTCGCCATTTTTAAAAACACCTTCGTCAACAGCATTGACGCCAATCCTGGCTGTCGAATCCTCTGGGTAAAACATTATGTCCAGCCCTTTTCCGGCTGCTATGAATTCATCGGGCCCGGTCTTTATAATAATAGCTCCTGCACTTTTTCTATCAGGTGACCCTGAGAAATCAGCCTTTATTTTATAGCCTCCAAGTTCAAACTGCTGCTCAGGGGTTGAAGAATCAAGGAGAATTCCCCTCATGGTTCCTATGCCCTGGTTCTTAAGGATTATGGGCGACATGTTTCTCAGGACTGCATAACATTCATCAAGGGGATCATTTTCTGCGAAGAGGGCATTATCAATTCCGAATGGCGCGAAACAATCGGCGCTGTATTCGCCAAGAGTATAAAAAATCCTTGCGGCAGCAATATCACCTCCCCTGGTTTCCGGAATGAACAAAGGGTTTCCGCTCTTTGTGAAATCTTTGCAGACAGAGGTAAAATCATCCACATAAATATCAGGAGCCAGAAAATCGATTGATGGAGCGGCTGCCCTCCATATATCAATAACCTGTGGCAGAGGACCGCCTGAAGGATATGATCCGGGCCAGTATGTTGTTGTCTGCTTGAGCCAGGCATTCACGTACATTGGCAAGGGATATTCTTTCTTGCCTGCTGATGCAATCTTTTCAACGTAAAGACCGTAATTCCATGCCGAGAAAAGCTCTTCAGTGTAGAAAGACATGAACTGCCACTCTTTAGGATCAGATTTAAACTCACCTTTGCCGAAGAGCTCTTCCCATGTACCTGTCGTCCGGAATCCATTTGCTTCCCACGCCTTGTAAAGCACGGGATAAAGAGTCTCCTTATGTTCAACAAGGTATTTCACAAGCTGGACAGGAACAGGTCCATTGAAAGATGTATTGGCAGGATCCGAAAAATCACGTCGTGCATTGCCCGGTTTATCTGACATATTATCAAGTATTCCCATTTCATTTTCGACCTGCATCATCACAACCGTATGTTTCTTTGAATCAGCTTTACGGATATGTCTCATCAAGGCAGTGAATGCTTTTGCGTCTGCTTCGCATGAGGCTTCGCCAAATGTTGATAAGATTTCGAGAGGTTTTCCTGACTCATCTTTCACACGGGGAAATTTTTCATAATTTTTTTTCACCCATGATGGTATATAGACTGAGCCGCCATTTTTCCAGCTCCCAAACCATATAAGCACCAGTTTCAGATCTTCCTTTCCTGCACCTGCAATTATACTGTCGACAAGCCTGAAATCATATCTCCCTTCCTCTGGTTCGATCAGTTCCCATGAGACTGTTGCGATAACACTGTTTAGATTTTTCCTGGTCATCTTTTTCCAGACAGGCCTCATGTATTCAAACCCCCCGCAGGTGGAATTGTGCAATTCTCCGGCAAGAAGGAGAAGAGGCTGACCGTCAGCAACCAGCCGGGTTGCGGTACCATGTTTCTCAAGGTGGGGAATTTTTAAAGATGATCCCTGGGTAAGAGGGTTATTCCATTGCTGTTTGCAGCTGCTAAATACTACAATCAGTAATAACAAAGAAATGATTTTTATGAATCTCATTGGATCAGATTTTGAATTTTGTACTGCTTTTTTATATCAGGACCCGGGTTATTTTATTTGTCATAATAAGGATACCTTAATTTCTTCACCCTTGCGTTCAGCAGATAAGTATCCGGAATAAATTGTCGAAATAGTATCGGATGCAAGCAGACTATTGCTTTCCAAAGTGTCTCCGAATGCCGCTGTTCTGTAGAAAGCCTCCATCTCATGCTGATACCCCGTAAACCATGCTTCATCAGGAGAAACCGACGACCAGCCCTGTTTCGTCTCAGTTTTCTCAACAATATACACGTCTTTGAAATGCTTTTCATCAGGAGTATAAGTCTGCATTGCATTATTCGGACTGATATTGCATATTGTACGGTGATTGCTGGTATTAAGCTCCATCCAGTTATGAACTCCTCCCATAACGAGCTCGCTGGCAAAAATATCAGCGAAGGTTCCATCCTCGAAGACAACATGGAGCATGGCAAAATCCTCTATATCCTTATATGTTGTTCTTAGGTGACCCTCATTCTGATATCCTTTCATGCGAGTGACTGCATGTGTGCGGGCTGAAACGGAGAGAGGCCTTATTGCCTTTCCATTCCTTGCCCTTCCCTCCGCCTGTTTGAAATATAGGGCAGCAGAAAGCGGATGGCAGCCTTTACCGATCATGGAACCGCCGCCCGAGAATTTCCAGTCACCATAAGTAAGCGAATGAGAACCTGAATGTGACTCTTCTCCGTGAATCCAAAGCACCTGGGCTTTCGTCTTCTCCAGCATTTCACGTTCCTTCTGAACCGCAGGAGCATAAACCCAGTTCTCGGCATACATTATCTTCCCCCTGCTTTTCTTCTCAGCATCCAGCATCTTTCTTATGCTTGTAAGTGCCTCTTCAAGACCCTTTTCCCGTGGGAACCTGTCACCGCTGAATTCTTTGCTCCCGTCTCCGAAATATCCGGTGAATGGCTTTTCAACAATCACGTGCCTGTCTTTTTGGAGAGCTGCGATCACAATTGATTCGTGGGTTGATGGAGGAGTGCATACATGTACCAGCTCGGAGTTATCGATAAGCTCGTCAATATCTTTGAAGGCATTCAGCTTTCTTGGTCCGGTGAATTGGTTCAGCCGTTCGGCAGTAGGCGAATAAGCTCCTGAAATTACAACTCTGACAGAATGCAGGCGCTGCAAGGCTTCATAATGGAATTTTGCAGCATACCCCGATCCTGCAATCCCGCATCTTATAATTATTTCAGCCATGGCAAATAAATTATTTCAGCTTTTTGATGCCCATATTCCATAAGGTAAAGCTGAAGATATCGGCATATTGCTCAATGGATTTGCTGACCGGTGTTCCTGCGCCATGCCCTGCCTTTGTCTCAATCCTTATCAGCACGGGGTTTGTACCTGCCTGTTTCGCCTGCATCTGGGCTGCAAATTTAAATGAATGTGCGGGTACGACACGGTCATCATGGTCGCCAGTTGTTATAAAAGTGGCAGGATATTTTGTTCCATCCTTCACATTTTGAACCGGTGAATATTTCAGGATATAATTAAACATTTCAGGGCTATCATCTACGGTTCCGAAATCATATGCCCAACTGGCTCCAATAGTGAATTTGTGATACCTCAGCATATCCATTACTCCAACAGCCGGCAGCGCAACCTTAAACAGGTCAGGCCGTTGGGTGAGAACAGCGCCGACAAGAAGTCCTCCGTTGGATCCGCCACTGATTGAAAGAAAATCAGGTGATGTATATTTATTGTCTATCAGGTATTGAGCCGCCGCAATGAAATCATCAAAAACATTCTGCTTGTTCAGTTTCGTCCCGGCCAGATGCCATTTTTCACCATATTCACCGCCGCCCCGGATATTTGGAACGGCGTATATTCCTCCAAGTTCAAGCCATTCAGCAGTTGTTACGCCAAATCCAGGGGTCATACTTATACTGAATCCACCGTAACCATAAAGCATGGCCGGATTCTTCCCGTTAAGTGCAATGCCTTTTTTGTATGTTATTATCATCGGAATACGGGTGCTATCTTTAGAATAATAAAACACCTGTTTCGATTCAAAATCTTCGCTGTTGAATAAAACTGCAGGTTTCTTATAAACTTCTGCATTTCCAGAAACCGGATCCATTTTAAAGATGGTCGCGGGAGTAATATAATTTGTGAATAAGTAATAGATCTCTTTATCCTCCTTTTTGCTTGAAAATCCATAAGCTGATCCTATTCCAGGAAGAGATATTTCCCTGACCATTTTGCCATTCATGTCATACTGCTTAACTTTAGAAATAGCATCGGCCAGATAATTTGCAAATAAATATCCTGCACCCGTTGATGGCTGAAGAACATTTTTAGTCTCAGGAATAAAATCCTTCCAGTTTTCGACTCCCGGATTGCCTGCATCAACCGTCACAATCCTGTTGTTGGGTGCATTAAGGTCAGTGAAAATGAAAAGCTTTGAACCCTGGTTGTCAATTACAGTCTGATTGCTCTCAAAATTTCCGACAATAACCTTGAAACCAGCTGATTTATTTTTCAGATCCTTGATATACAGCTCATTGCATGTTGTTGAGATCGCAGCATTAACAACAAGATATTTTTCATCTTCTGTAAGGTAACCTCCTACATATCTTCTGACGCGGTCAGCTCCGAACACAACTTTATCGTCTGATTGTTTTGTACCGACTTTATGATAGTATAGCTTATGATGGTCTGTCATTGCTGAGAGCTGGCTCCCTTTCGGTTTATCGTATGTTGAGTAATAAAAGCCTTCTTTTCCCTGCCATGCAATACCCGTAAATTTTATATCGACAAGAGTATCGCCGATAATTTGCTTTGTAATTGCGTTCATGGTGATCACTTTCCTCCAGTCGGATCCTCCTTCTGAAATTGTGTATGCGACCATGCTCCCGTCTTTTGAGAATCCATACTCACCCAGCGAGGTTGTACCATCAGCCGAAAAAGTATTGGGATCAAGAAATACCTCAGGTTCGCCTCCGGCTTTCTGCCGGTAATAAACATACTGATTCTGTAGTCCGTTGTTTTTTGTAAAATAGGTATAATCACCTTCATTGAAGGGCATACCGAATTTTTCGTAGTTCCACATTTTTGTCAGCTGCTCTTTAATCTCTGCCCTATAAGGAATTTTATCGAGATAACCGAATGTAAGCGCATTCTGTTCCTTTACCCATGCAGCAGTTTCGTCCGATTTGTCATCCTCGAGCCATCTGTACGGATCAGGGACCGATGTACCAAATATTATATCAACCACATTGCCTTTTTCAGTAACCGGGTATTCAATTTTCCTGTTTTGATTATTGCCGCAGCTTGTCAATAATGCAATTAAAAGGATGAAGGGGATTAGTTTTTTCATTGTTTCTTTTTAAAAATTGGATATTCAGAGTGAATTATCACAACATCTCTTCCCAAAATTAGGCAATATGTTTTAATTACCTTCCCTTGCTGAAGTATTTAAGGTTTTCCTGTATTATCCGGGCAATCATCATCTGGCCGTCAGGAATAAGATGAACACCGTCGGCAGAAAGAGTATTGAAAACAGGTAAAAGGATATGGAATGAATCAATGAACTGGATATTCTCATCTGCAGCTAAGGCAGCCAGAGTCTCATTAAGCTGACGCACGCGGTTGAGTCCTCCGGCATACTTTTCACCGATCAGTTCATCGGGGCCGAACGGAGGAGGAGACACAATAAAAATCAAGGGTTTCCCTTTGTGGATCCTGACATTCAGTTTTATTTCATCAATCAGTTTTTTCATATTCCCGGGAATGACTGAGAGTGAGTCTCTAAATACGGACTTACAGTCATTTGTCCCAATCATCATTATTACTATATCAATTTTTCCCAGCTTTGCATAAGCCTTATTCATATAGGCGCCTATGTTAGCCAGTGTATTTAATGATTTACGTCCATTATTATAAAATCCTATGGTGTTGCCAGAGACTGAAATATTGAAAATGGAATCATTGCTTCTTAGCTTTTTCAGCTGCGTTACCCAGCCTTCAGGCAAGGCACCGTTGGAATCGCCGATGGCAAGGATATTAAGAGAATTATTTTTATGACGTTTTGATTGAGACAGATCACTCCCGGAAATGTTTGAAGAGAGAACAGCCAGAAAAAATATTGCAATTGATGTTAATAATAAATTACGCATTTTAATTTCTTTGTTAACCACGGAGTTACACTGTTAATTCTTAATTCAGAGGACACAGTATGACTCCGTGAAACCCTGTGTTACTCCGTGGTAAAAACAAAATATTTATTTCCAATAATCAATTCTCCAGTTTTTTTCTTTTGCAATCTTTTTGAGCTTGTGATCCGGATTGACGCAAACCGGATGTCCGACGATGCTCAGGGCCGGCTGATCAATGATTGCATCTCCATAGTACCAGGCATCGGAGAGGGCAGTGTTATTCTTTTCACAATACTCTTTTAACCTTACCAGTTTTTCGTCCCCATAGCATAGATTTCCCAGGGGCTTTCCGGTGAGATATCCGTCCTTAACTTCAAGTTCAGAGCAGATAATATCATCCATTTCAAGATATTCAGCAACAGCTTTGCACATAGGTACGAGGGAAGATGATAAAATGACTGTCACTGTATTTTTATCCTTATGGATTTTAAGCTCGTTAAATACTTCATGGTGAATTGAGGGGAGCATAACTTTTCTGAAAACCTCCTGGCACAGATCAGTCAGTGTCTTCTCAGACATTCCTTTCACCCAGTTTGTCATTTTTTCCATGATTATAACAGGGTCGGCCAGTCTCAGCCTGTAGAATATTGCAAAGTAAAGGGCGATGGCCAGATCAGAGCTTTTCAGGATACCTTTTCTTAAGGCACTCCTTGCGAGAGCCCTTCCGCTGATGGCTTTGGTTATAGTTCTGTCGAGGTCAAAAAATGCAATATATCTGTCCCCCTTATCCTCTCTTGTAGAAGTGGTTGCCATCAGAATTATAGATGAGATTAAGACCCCCCGGGATTATACTGATGCTGAATGATTCCGCATAACTAAGCTCACCATCTACATGAAAAGGTACTTTGACAGGGAATTCGAGGGTTATAGCCGGTGTCTTGAAATAATGGACTCTTTTATCTTTAATGTGGTTTCCTTTCGGAACCAGCAGCAAAAGACGGAATCGGTGAAATAGATTTATCTTGTTGATTGAGCAAACATCGAGGAGCCCGTCATTTGCAATGGCTTCTGGAGTGAGGAAAAAGCTTCCTGCAAACCGGCGGCCTACGGAAACGGTATTCATAAAACAATCCATCTCGTGACGGGTGCCTTCACTTATTACAGTCATTCTTTTCTCTCTGAAGAAAAGAAGTGTTTTAACAATATGCCATATATATTTATCAGCACCCCCTTTTCTTACCTTACCTTCCTCGGTATAGTTCTGGGCGGCAACCTCTGCATCAAAACCAATTCCCATGCCATTCAGAAAAATCATTCCATTCACAATCCCGACATCATGGGCGATAACGTTTTTCCGGAAGAAACTTTCCCACTCATCCTCAGTGAAACGGTCATGGAAACCGGGGATCTGGTTAAAATCATTTCCTGTTCCGGCAGGGATAATTCCGGTAATGACCTGCTTGTTGCCGACGAGAGCCCTGGCCACCTCATTCAATGTTCCATCCCCGCCAACTGCGATAATATATTTAACACCCTTTTCAGCAGAAATTTTCGCGAGTTCCGTGGCATGACCCGGCCTTTCAGTTAGAAGAATTTCAGCATCGAGATTGTATTTTCTGATCTTCTCTCCTAAGACGGGCACCATAGTTTCACCAAAACAGTTACCGGAGATGGGGTTTACAATGAACACCCACTTTTCTTTATTCACTTCTTCCATTTAAATTATCTTTTTTATGATATGCCGATTCAATGACAGTCTTAATAGTATCTAGAATTTCCTTGTCGCTTTTGTTTATCAGTTCTTCTTTCGGAATCGCTTTATGGATCACGACATCCAGTTTTGACCTGAAATTTATGTAGAACCTGTTTTTTGGCTTCAGGTCATAAAACCCATTAAGAGTGACAGGCAATATTGATATGTTCCTTGTTTTGAAAAGGTAGATAAATCCCCGGTAAAATGGGTTTATTTTTCCGCTGATCGTTCTGGTTCCTTCCGGGAAGAGTGCCACTGACTGGTTTTTGGATTTTTCCATCAGTTGCTCAAGCATATGCCGGGTATTGGTAACCGTAGGTTCTTTGAATGGGACATAATCGGTCATCTTAAGGAGTTTGCCGAAAATGGGAACTTTGAGAAGCCGTTCGTGACCGAACCATGAAACTTGTGGAAAAAATGAGACTATGGCAACAATGTCGAAAAGACTTGCATGGTTTGCAACGACTATATACTTCTCATTTCTAACTATGTTTTCCTTCCCGTAAACTCTCAGGTTCTTGCCTATTATGATAAATACAGCTTTTGCCCAGATCATTGTAAGGAACTGGACAGGGCGCTTTGCATTCGTCCAGCTAAGAAGCATGATGAAAACTACTGCGATGGCTGTTATTCCATAGAGAACCCCGAAGATGGGTACAGAGAGGAGGATATAAATACCTGAAAAAATCATCCGGTCATTATTCCGGAACAAAGTAAAGTTTTTTTTTAAATATCCGGTGTTAAGTCGCTTTTTATAATCATTTTCCTGAATTACTGACAAATGCCACTTCACGGCTGTCGGGAGACCATGAAGGAACGTTGATAGTCCCCTGTCCGCCATAGAGGTAGGCAATCGTTTTCGGCTGACCACCTCCGGAGGGCATTATTCTGAGCATCACTCGTTTATAGGAAGGATGTGAATTTGGATCGACATCTGCAGAGAATGAAATAAAGAGGATCCATTTACCATCCGGAGAGACATGAGGGAACCAGTCATTATACTCTTCTGACGTCAGTTCCTCCCTGCCGGATCCGTCGGGTTTCATTCGCCATATATGCATCTTTCCGGTATGGCTTCCATTATAATATATGTATTTTCCGTCTGGCGAATATTCGCAGCCATCAACGTGTTCTCCGCTTTTATTATTGGTCAGGGCGACCTCTTTTCCTCCTTTTATTGAGTTCCTGTAAATGTTATAAATGGGTATGCCGTTCCGCTGAGCTACATAAACAAGCTCTTTATTATTTGGAGCCCATCCATGCCAGTATGAAGGAGTATTTTCAGTAATAAGCCTTGGTTCGCCTCCCTTCAGGGGCAGCACATAAACCGTGGAGCCACCTCCGGGCAAACCCTGGCGGCCATGGCTTATAGCCAGCCATTTGCCGTCAAATGATATACCATGGTCATTGTTAAGGTTATTGGCAAAGCCGGTGTTTAATTTTACAAGTTCGCCACCGATTGCAGGTATTATATAAAGTGAACCATCCATGTTGAAGAGAAGCCGTTTTCCGTCCGGCATCCAGTTTGGAGCTTCAAACCTTGAGGGTTTCTTGAAAATGATTTTTCGTTTGCCATCTGAAACAGTCATTGTTTCAAGCCTGCAGCCAAGATAACCTTCCTTCCCGGGATCATAATTATCGCTCACGGGTTTATCTATCCTGACATTCCATACTGTTGCTTCCTCAGTAACACCGGGGTCGTGAGAACAGATAAAGAGGCCGGCAAGAACATCATCGGGCATATTCTCCATTTCATGGGACCCGATTACTTCGAAAGGTTCTCCGGTATGAGCCGCTCTCAGAATAAATCTCTTTCCGCTCCGCTCAATCTGGATTATATTATAAGCCGATCCTTTAGCAAACAATTCATCCTCCGGATCACGCATTGCTGCACCTGTCGATCCCCTCCATTGCATCACAGTAAGACCATCACCATGAAGAACAGCAGAGATATGCGATGACTTTTCATCAGCCGACTCTCTTACCATCCAGCCTATTTTCCTGTGTGCATTTGCTCCTTTTCCCTTGAATTCAAAGTTCGCGGTCAGGATAAAATCACCTTTAATCTTATTGTACAGAAAATAAAACTCGTCCCGTTCAAACCAGATGTTATATCCGGAGCCTTTTAGTGAATATGACTGGTCTGAGGTGTCATAGACTGAGGATCCTTTTATAACAGGATTGCCAATATCGGCAGAATTGGTAAATACTCCTGTTGAAGTGTTTTGTGCCGGAAGATTTAGAAACAGATTCACAAGCATAAGAATTAATGAGGCTCTCATAAAAGATATTTTAATTGTAACTGGTATTCAAATTTACAAAATGATACAGATAATAAATAATATGAAAAAAATATTTCTGCAATCGGTTGCAATTTAAAATTAATTATTCTAATTTTGGTTCTACTGATCGTAAACTAACTTTTGCCTATGTCTCCTTAAACGTTTGAAATAATATTATACTGTCAACCCATGGATTGTCAGGCTATTAAAAATAAACAGGAGATGTTGGCGCATCTCCTGTAATCAGAAGTTAACCACAGTCGCACATTGATTTACAACCTATTATTAACCCTTTTAATCTTCAAATGTATGGGAAAAAAACCTTCGAAAAGCATTTTGTTTTTAAAATGCTTTAAAAAACTTATGCTAATCTCTGGAGTTTGCAGCCTTCTGCTGGTTGGCGGAACATTCCGGGTATTGGCATCCTCTGGATTAAATTCCAATTCATCAGGTGATTTACAACAGAGGAATCTAACCGGTAAAGTAGTTGATGCCAACAATAACCCAATGGCAGGTGTCAATGTTCTGGAAAAAGGTACGGCAAATGGCGTACTTACTGGCGTTGATGGCAAATTCTCAATTTCGGTCTCCTCGCCAAATTCAGTTTTGTTATTTTCATTCATTGGCTACGAATCAAAAGAAGTCGTGGCCGGTTCCCAGTCCGTTGTTAATGTATCACTTTCTGAGAGCGTTACCGGATTGAATGAGGTTGTTGTAATCGGTTATGGTACTGTGAAGAAAAGTGATGTAACAGGATCCGTGGCATCAATCAACTCAACCAAACTACAGACAGTTCAGGTACCAAATGTGATCGCCCAGTTAAAAGGTCAGACTGCCGGCGTCGACATTCAAAGTAACAGTTCAAATCCCGGTTCAAGCGGACAAATAAGAATCAGGGGTGAAAGATCACTGACCGGGAGCAACGATCCGCTTCTTGTCGTTGACGGAATACCTTATAGCGGCAGTATCAATGACCTTAACCCAAGTGATATTGTTAGCGTCGATATTCTGAAGGATGCCTCAGCAACAGCTATTTATGGTTTCAGGGGATCTAACGGAGTAATTATTATTTCGACTAAAAGAGGAAAATCAGGCAAATCAGTTATAAGCTTTGACTCATATTATGGGATCACAAATGTTATGAGCGAACTGAGGCTTTTCACTGGTCAGGAACTGGCAGATTTTAAAGCCCAGGCCGCTTTGGGAAACACAGTCACCCCAGGCACCAATCCTTATGGCCTTACTACCGTGGAACAAACTGGTTTGACTAATGGTGTCGATACCGACTGGCAGAAGCTTATTTTCCAGCCTGGTTTTACTTCGGATCAGGAACTGGGTGTTACCGGTGGAAATGAAGCTACACAGTTTTCCCTGGGAGTCGGATACTATAACGAAACAGGAATAATTCCTCATCAGAGATATGAAAGGTATAATCTTCGTACAACCATTGATCACCAGATAAGCAAGAAAATAAAAGTTGGACTGAATTCACTTAATACCCTGAATTTCACAAATGTTGCCGGCAACCCTGTCGGAACAATGATGGCCATGAGCCCCCTGGTTTCACCTTACAACGCCGACGGAACTATCAACACATACCCGATGACCGGTAACATTGATCAGATGGTTTATGCTAACCCGCTGACGATTAATCTCACCAATTCAATTTATAACAACAGCAGGAGGATCAGAACGTTCAACAGCCTTTATGGTGAATGGAGCATACTCGATTACCTTAAGTACAGGATAAATGTAGGGCTTGACTTTTCGCAGACTCAGTCCGGATCATATTACGGTCCCAATACTGTATTCAATACCGGGCAGACACTTGCCCAGGCTACATCAAATGTAACCAACACTGAAACTTATACCTATACAATTGAGCACTTGCTTATTTTTGATAAAACCTTTGGGAAGCATCATATCGGATTTACCGGACTGTTCAGTATTCAGAATGATCATGCGAGAGCCAGCGGCTTTAACGGACTCGGCATGCCGGCAGACCAGATCCAGAATACCAACATGGCATACGCGAGCACCTATACTTCCAGCGGGAACTATCTGACGGAACGCGGTACAGTATCATACATGGGTCGTATAAACTATGGATACTCCGATCGTTACCTTGCCACAGTGTCACTAAGAACTGATGGATCCTCAGTATTGTCTCCGGGGAATAAGTACTTTACTTACCCGGCAGTAGCCCTCGCATGGAATGCTATGAATGAGGAGTTTATGAAAGGTTTTCGTTTTCTTTCCAACCTTAAGTTAAGAGCCGGCTGGGGTAAGACAGCAAACGCCGGTATCAACCCCTATTCAACGCTTGGTGCGTTAAGCACAGTTAACTATAACTTTGGTACTACAGGACTTACAGGCTTTCTGGTAACTAGTCTTCCAAACCCATCTTTGAGATGGGAATCTACTTCATCATTTAATGGAGGACTTGATTTTGGTTTTCTGAAAAACAGGATCACAGGTAGCATAGATGTCTACAATCAGCGGACACATGATATTCTTCTGAGCCAGAGTCTCCCGCGAAGCAACGGAGCCAGTTCAATAATAGTGAATGCAGGAAAGACAAAAGGAGAAGGTATTGAAATCAACCTGAGCACAGTGAATGTCGAACTGAGCAACAGCTTCAGATGGGCGACTGACTTTATGTTTAGTATAAACAAAACCCAGATAGTTGCTCTTCAAGATACAAGCCTTAAGATGGATATAGGTAACGGCTGGTTTGTAGGACAACCTCTGACTGTAATTTATGACCTCAAGAAGATCGGGATATGGCAGACCTCAGATGCTACAGACATGGCAGCCCAGACTACTCCGGTACAATTTGTAGGGCAGATCAGGGTTCAGGATCTCAATGGAGACCATAAGATAAATGCAGCCGACAGGCAGATCCTTGGGAACTTCCAGCCAAAATGGATCGGAAGCTTCACAACTAACTTCGAATTCAAGGGGATCGAGCTTTCTGCTATGGCGTACGCCAGAATGGGAATGATGATAGCTGTTCCGTATCTGACTGCAGATGGTGGCGCCAACGGGTTCCCGATGTTCATGCAGAGCAGGCGCAACCAGCTCAAGATTGATTACTGGACTCCAACAAACCCGACCAATGCATTCCCAAGGCCGGATGCAAGCAGGGACAATCCGTTATACGGATCCACATTGGGATATGTTGACGGTTCATTCATAAAAGTCAGAACGATAAGTCTGTCTTATACATTCCCGGTCTCACTTATTCAAAAAGCCAAAATCGACTTTTTGAAGGTATACGTGAACATCCTTAACCCTTGCGTTCTTTATTCACCTTTTGTCAAGGCAGGATATGGACCTGATCCTGAAGGAAACGGATATGGCGGTACAGTTGGTTCACCTTCTGCAGGTGGCAGTACTTCAATACCAAGCCGTGCTATCACTGTCAATGCCAACACTCCGGCAACCCGGCAGATCAATTTTGGCTTAAGCCTGAAATTTTAATTGTTAAAAAAATTACAATATGAAAAAACATTATATTCAAAAAGCTGCATGCCTGTTTATTGCAGTTGTTTTATTTGCAGCTTCAGGTTGTCAGAAACTTCTTGAGGAAAACCCCCGGTCTTCAATTGCACCGACATTTTTTGAAACGCCGGCTGGAATTCTGGGCGGGATAGCAGGTGTATATTCAGATTTAAGAAACCTCTGGGGAACAGAAGGATTCGGCGCAACATGCGTTGCAGGTACTGACGAGCATAAAATGGGAGGAAGTGCCAGCGGCCAGACTTTCTATACCTACAACGGGCTTGATTTGAATGGCATGTCAGGACTGTGGTCCATTGCCTATCAGGACATAAATACTTTGAACGGGGTAATAGAAAAGGCTCCGGCTGTAAGCCTGGATGACAATACAAGAAAGGTCTATGTTGCTCAGGCAAAATTCCTGCGTGCATTTTACTATTTTCACCTGGCAGAGACATTCGGCGATGTTCCTTTGCATATGACATTCCTTACGACTGCTTCAACAGCTGACTCACGCCAGCCGATTGCTGATGTATATGATTCCGTAATCGTGGATCTGAATGCTGCCATAGCAGGTTTGCCGGCAACGCCGACAGCTCCTTTCGGAGGGAAAGCAGCAACAATCGCTGCCGCAAAATTCCTTCTTGCAAAGGTATACCTGACAAGAGGCTGGTCAACTGCCGCACAATCAGGCGATTTTACCCAGGCATATACCATTGCAAATGACCTTATTACAAACAAGGCAACCTATGGGCTCAACCTTTGGCAGGATTATGCTGATGTCAACAAGGACGGGAATGATTATGGCAAGGAAGCGATCTTTTGTATCGACCATAACAATGACGCAAAATTTGGCGACTGGTCATCACAGGCATCTGGCGGCAAAATAAACATAATGGCAAGCCTTTACAGGCCAAATTATCCTACAATGAATGCAAACTTCCCGGCATCCGGCGGAAGTACTGTAATGGTAAGGGATGTGGCTAACGGGCGCCCGTTTATTCGTACAACACCTAATACCGGTTATATTTATGGTCAGGCATTTGCTGAACGAGTCAATGATGCAAGGTACGATAAATCGTTCCAGACCGTATGGATATGCAATACAGCAGCAAATGTTACTACACCAAGAGGTACTCTCGTGGTAGGAAAAGATACCGCAATCTGGATGCCTTCTTATGAAGTTTCGGCTTCGCGTGTTGCTAATTTCAAGGGTATAATTCTGACACCGACCGGAGCAAACGGAGCAAATAAATATACTAATGTTTTCTTCCCGGCTCTCAGCAAATTCAACGATCCTTCAAGAGCTAACATGAATGACCCTTCAGACAGACCTCTGGATATCATGAGGTTTGCCGAGGTATACCTGATAGCTGCTGAGGCAGCATTTAAAGGAGGAGGCACACTACAGAATGCTGCAGATATGATAAACGTTGTCAGGACAAGAGCTGCATACAGGGCAAGTTACCCCACTGGACAAACTCTAGCCAGCTCAGTTGCTGCAATGCAGATTACTTCTGCCGACGTGACTCTTGACTTTATTCTTGACGAAAGAAGCAGGGAACTTTATGGTGAACTTGTAAGGTGGTGGGACCTTGTCAGAACCCAGTCACTGGTACAGAGAGTAACACTTTGGAATACTGAAGCTTCCCCGTACATAAAGGACTATCATGTACTGCGCCCAATTCCACAGACATCTGAGATAGACCTTGTTACATCAGGACCAAAATTTCCACAGAATACAGGTTATTAACGGGTAGAGTTACTGTTAATTAGGTTAGGGTTGAGAACTGAGGTTGATTTCCAGATGAAACCTCAGTTCTTTTATTTTTTACCCCTGACATTCTTTCAGCCGGATCCGAATTTGTTGAGATTATTTTTACTTCAGGATAGTTAGTTAAAACTTCTTAAATTGACAGAAAACAGTAAGCTTTTTGACTGAGTCTACAAAAAAAATCGTAACATCGTATTTAATAAAGACCAAAAAAAGACCTTTTATGACCGAGATTCTAAAGAAACTTTCGTATTGCGTAGAGGTCGGGAAAATGGATAAATTATCCCCATATCCTCCTAATATGAAAGGCGAAGATGGTGCTGACGAGCTTGCAAAACAGGCTCTTGATAGCGGTGCAAAGCCGGGGGACATCCTTGAAAAGGCTCTTATCCCTGCAATGGCTGTTGTAGGCAACAGGTTCAGCAGGAAAGAGATATATGTACCTCAGATGCTGATGGCTGCCAAGGCCATGAACAGCGCAATGAAGCATCTGAAACCATTTTTTCTGTCAGGCGAGACAAAACGCAAGGGTAAATTCATAATCGGAACTGTTTCAGGCGATCTTCATGATATTGGTAAAAACCTTTTAGCAATGATGATAGAGGGCGGCGGATGGGAAGTTATCGATCTTGGAGTAGATGTCGGCACTGAAAAGTTCATGAAATCGATTAATGAAAATCCCGATGCCGTAATCGGACTCTCAGCATTGCTGACAACCACAATGGAAAATATGAAAAAGACAGTTGAGACGATAAAGGGAAAATACTCAAACTCAAAAATCCTTGTAGGAGGTGCACCGTTAACGATGGATTATTGCAAACTTATCGGAGCTGATTTTTATTCGCCTGACCCTCAGGGAGCGGTTACTTATCTCAACCAGTTAGTACATGGATAAATATATTTAGTATTATTTTTAAAATGACCCCTCTTCCCCCCCGATAGCTATCGAGACTTCCCCCAGAGGGGAAGGAGCAGGAATAAGCCTTTCCCCCTTGGGGGAAACGGGAAAGGGGGTATAAATGACTATAATGAAAACAATTCTAAAAGGAAGAACAAGGGAGGTAATAATTGATACCGAAGGGCCGGTGATTATTATTGGTGAAAGCATAAACCCGACGCGCAGGAAAAAACTGGTCTCAACGTTGCAGGAAGGCAACTTCGATTTTGTCCTTGAGCTTGCTGAGTCCCAGATCAGGGCGGGGGCGGATGTTCTGGACGTAAATGTCGGCTTCCCCGGTGTGGATGATATAAAGCTTTTACCTGAGACTGTAAGGAGATTGCAGGAGAAATTTGATATTCCTCTCTGTCTCGATTCACCAAACCCTAAAGCCATCGAAGCCGCCCTTAAAGTAGCTGCTGGCAAATGCCTGATTAATTCGGTAAACGGGGAAGAGAAGTCCCTGAAAAACCTTCTTCCTGTTGCCAGAGAATACGGAGCTGCAATTATCGGGCTCTGCATGGATGATGACGGAATAACTCACGATCCCGGGAAAAGAGTTTCAATCGCAGAAAAAATCACAGAGAGAGCTGTCAAAGCCGGAATAAAAGAGGAAGATGTTGTAATCGATCCGCTTGCAATGGCAGTGAGCGCTGATCCCAGGGCATGTCTTGTTACTCTCGAAACCATAAGACTCATTCATCAGAAGCTCGGGCATAATATTACCCAGGGAGCGAGCAACATTTCTTTCGGGCTGCCCGACAGGGAATCCCTGAATGCCGCTTTTATGACATTGGCAATTTATAACGGTCTTACTTGCCCCATTGCCAACCCCGAGAAAATCACAGCTGCTGTTCGTGCTGCCGACCTGGTGCTGGGAAGAGATGACTTTGCCATAAGGTTTGTAGAATATTTTCAAAGCCGCCAATAGTTGTTAAGTCGAATCGTTTTAAAATAATTGAATGTCAGGCATTAAACCTGCCCGGAGATGGCAGCCAGCTTTTTATCCTTTTAAAAGAGAAAAGTTTACTCTGAGAGTGCAAGCTAAGATAGAGCTTTGCATAAAGGGACCTCTCTTTGGATGCCGGATGTGTGGCAACTGCCTGCTTCAGGAGACTGCATTCATCTGCCCAATGGAGTGTCCCAAAGGAATGAGGAACGGTCCGTGTGGCGGTGTCACACCGGAAAAAAACTGTTATGTTGATGAAACAAGAAAATGCGTCTGGTATGCTATTTATAACAGATCTTTAAGAACCGGAAGAGAAGAAAAGCTCCTCGAAGTTCTGCCTCCTCTCGACTGGAACAAGACAGGTACTGAGACATGGGGTGACGTTGTAAGACAGGTTAGAAAGACTGGTACGGGATATTTTATCAGGAGTCAGCTTTCAGGGGATAAGATCAGAAAGAGTGAAGCCTGGGATAAAGTTTTCAAAACAGTCCGCCAGCCGGAATGGTGGAACGGCGACGCTGAATATCATAAACCTGCATACAGTGAGCCGGTATCGGGACTTGAAGCCAGACTACGTGAAGGAAAATTTGTCATTGCAACCGAGATCACTCCTCCTTTAAGTTCGAATACAAAAAAACTTATAAATGATATTGCTTCTGTAAAACCCTGGGTATCAGCAATAAACTTCACCGATTCTTCGTCAGCACGCCCGCGAATGTCGAGCCTGGCATGCTGCAAAACGGCTTTTGATAATGGTGCTGAACCAGTCCTGCAGATAGCTGCCCGCGATACGACAAGAACGGGATTGCAATCATCTGTTATTGGGATAAACAGTCTTGGAATAAAAAATATTCTCTGCGTAACAGGTGATAGTGCAAAAATAGGTCCCTCGCCGATAAGCACCATGAATTTTGTTGATATCGATTCTGTTCAGATGTTATGGATACTGCGGAGAATGAGGGACGAAGGCATTTATCTTGACGGCTGGAAAATGAAAGAGCCTCCGAAATATTTTCTTGGTGCTGCTACAGCTCCGTTTGCCGCGGACCCGGTTCCGCGGGCGATCCATGACCAAAAGAAAGTGAATGCTGGTGCTCAGTTCTTCCAGACGAATCTAGTCTTTGAACCGGAATTGCTTGATCCATGGCTGGAGCAGCTCGACAAGCGGGGTGTTCTTGATAAAGTATTTATTCTGCTTGGAATAGCTCCCCTTAAAAGTTATAAATTAGCTGAATACCTTCATACCAAAGTTCCAGGTGTCAGACTGCCGCAAAGTGTGCTTAGCAGGATGGAGAAAGCAGGGGATGGGGCTCCTGAAGAGGGAGTCCGGATAGCATTGGAGATGATTGAGAAAGTAAAAAACAAAAAAGGGATAAGCGGCATTCACCTGATGACCCTGGGATGGGAAGAAATAGTGGAGAGAATAGTTAGAGAATCGGGAGTATGCCCCCCATCCCCCCTGAAGGGGGGCTAAAATCAGGAATTGTTTTAAGTCCCGCTTTTAGCGGGATTTAGGGGCAAAAGGAAGGGATGGTTCTAGGTTTAAGTCCCCTTTAGGGGATTTAGGGGCAAGAGATAAGGAATGGGACTCAATATAATTGCTCAGATAAATGATTTATAAAACTTTTCAATTTGATTTTAAGGATCTGAAGCTCACAGTCTCACAGATTGAAAAGGTATTGGGCTACACCGAAGAAAATTCAGAAGCGCATTTCAGCGAACTTATCGAAAAAGCATTGAAGGAGGCTGCAGAAGTATGCTCAATAAAGGCTGAATACAGGATATTTGATGATGTCATATTCACTGATATTAATAAAACAGTTTCAGTCAATAACGTCACTTTCGATATAAAAAAAATAGTATATGGCCAGTTAAAGAAATCTGAATCTGCAGCTATTTTCCTGTGCACTGCTGGTGAAGAGATAGGGAAAATGAGCAGAGGGGCAATGAAATCCAGTGATCTCCTGGAAGGTTATATTTACGATGTTGTTGGCAGCGAAATAGTGGAAGCGGCTGCTGACCTTATGCAAGGCGAAATTGAAAAATTGATAGCATCAGCAGGCAGAAAGATAACAAACCGTTTCAGCCCGGGGTACTGCGGATGGGATGTCTCCGAGCAGCATAAACTTTTTCAGCTTCTGCCCGGTACATATTGCGGCATAAAACTGACAGCCTCAGCACTGATGGATCCGGAAAAATCGATCAGCGGAATGATCGGTATTGGAAAAAACGTCAGACATTTGCCTTACACATGCAATATTTGCGATAAGAAAGATTGCGTCTACCGGAAAGCAAAAGAAAAGTAAAAAATGAAGGATTTAACCACTGAGTTTCACAGAGTTTTCACGGAGTCACACAGATTAATTACTCCGTGTTCTTTCTCTGTGTTACTCCGTGTAACTTCGTGGTAAAAAAAATCAATAAAACCAATTATATTATGAAGACTGAACCCCGAATCAGAATCCTGAGAGGATTATTTATTTTAACCTTTTTATTCTCTGTCATACCATTCTTATCAGCTCAGCAGACCTATGAGTTTCCCTACCAGAATCCGGCTTTGTCAGTCGAAGATAGGGTGAATGACCTTGTGGGAAGAATGACAACTGAAGAAAAAATAAGCCAGATGATGAATGCAGCACCTGCAATTGACCGCCTTGGCATACCTGAGTATAACTGGTGGAACGAGTGCCTTCACGGTGTTGCCAGGGCAGGTCTTGCAACTTGCTTTCCACAGGCAATAGGGCTGGGAGCTACCTGGGACCAGGATCTGATCTTCAGGGTTTCAACAACAATTTCTGATGAGGCAAGGGCAAAGTATCATGAGTTCGTCAGGAACGGCTCAAGGAAAATATATCAGGGTCTTACATTCTGGTCACCTAATGTCAATATATTCAGGGATCCTCGATGGGGAAGGGGACAGGAGACTTACGGGGAAGATCCGTTCCTCACCGGGAAAATTGCAGTTCAATTTGTAAAAGGCCTGCAGGGCAATGACCCGAAATACTTTAAAACTATTGCCACGCTTAAGCATTTTGCAGTTCACAGCGGCCCCGAACCTGAGCGGCACTCATTTGATGCTGTTACTGATGAGAGGGATTTCAGGGATACCTACCTCCCTCAATTCGAAATGGGGATCAAGGAAGGCAAGGCTTATTCTGTTATGTGTGCATACAACAGGTACAAAGGTGAGACATGCTGCGGAAGCAGCAAGCTTCTTAACGGGATACTTCGCACCGAGTGGGGTTTTGAGGGTTATGTGGTATCTGATTGTGGCGCAATAAGCGATATCTACAAAGGCCATAAAGTAGTTGCAACACCGGCTGAGGCTGCTGCCCTGGGTGTAAAATCAGGGACAGACCTTGAGTGCGCTTCTGTCTACCGGAACCTTATGGAATCGCTTGATAAAAACCTTATAACTATCCAGGATATTGACGTCGCATTAAAGAGACTCTTTACAGCAAGATTCAGGCTGGGCATGTTTGATCCGCCTGAAATGGTAAAATATTCACAGATTCCTTACAGCGTGGTTGATTGCGAAAAGAACAAAGCTCTGGCAAAGGAGACGGCGCTTAAATCAATAGTTCTGCTCAAGAATAAAAATAAAATCCTCCCTCTGAAAAAGAGTGTCGGTACAGTTGCTGTTATCGGTCCGAATTCCGACCAGACTTTTGTACTGCTTGGTAATTATAACGGAACTCCTTCCGATCCGGTTACACCTCTACGCGGCATTAAGGAAAAACTGACCGGAGTTTCAGAGGTGCTTTATGCGCAGGGTTGCGCATGGGCTGCAGGAATGCCAGGGCAGAAGAGTCCGGAGGAACTCAGGGCAGAAGCTCTTGAGGTCGCCGGCAAGGCAAATGTCATTATAATGTGCATGGGAATCACTCCGAGGCTTGAAGGCGAAGAAATGAGAGTCAATGTTGAAGGATTCAAGGGGGGCGACAGGACAAGGATCGACCTTCCGGATGTTCAGCAGGACCTGATAAAAGCTATTTATGCTCTCGGAAAACCGGTTATACTGGTTCTTCTCAACGGAAGCGCCCTGGCAATTAACTGGGAAAAGGATAATATCCCTGCAATAATTGAAACATGGTATGGCGGTCAGGCAGCAGGGCAGGCACTTGCCGATGTGATCTTCGGCGATTACAATCCCGGAGGACGACTTCCTGTTACATTCTATAAATCAGTCAACGATCTTCCTTCCTTTGAGGACTATAATATGACAAACAGGACCTACAGGTACTTTACAGGTGAACCGCTATTCCCGTTCGGTTTCGGACTGAGCTATACTACCTTCGCGTATAAAAAACTTAAGGTTAATGAGACCATACATCAGGGTGACTCAGTCAAAGTTTCTGTAAATGTGAAAAATACAGGTAAAATTGCCGGAGATGAAGTCGTTGAGCTTTATTTGTCAGACCTCTCTGCCGATGTTCCTGTTCCGATCCATGCTCTTAAAGGCTTTACCAGAATCCATCTTAACCCTGGAGAAACAAGAAGTGTAGTTCTTACACTTAATCCGGATGCATTTTCAATAATTGATTCCGATAATCAAAGAAAAATGAAGCCAGGAAAATTTGAGATATTTGTCGGCGGTCACCAGCCGGACCAGAAAGCAGTTAAGGATGAACCCGGAATACTGAAGAAAGTTATCACTCTTTTATGATTTTAATGACAGGTACCCATTTTATTACTCGATTATAAAAAGTGATATTATGAGAAGATTATATAGTACTTTTTATATTGCTGTTTTCTTTAGCGCAATAACATTCGGGCAGTTTTCACGACAGGCCCAGGACAGCATCCGTCAGTTCACACAAAAAGATTATCAGGATATGTGTGACCTTATCGGGATAAAAGCAACAAGGCCCGGACCGTCAGGAACACCTACTGCACCCAATGCGGCAAATACTGATGAGGCGAAAGCGACTCAGTATACCTCGCTTCCTGATCCGCTTATTCTCAATAATGGGAAAAAGGTCAAGTCGGCAAAAGTTTGGTGGGGAAAGAGGCGCCCTGAGATAAAAGAATATTTCGACAGTGAGATCTACGGCCGTGTTCCTGCTAATGTTCCAAAGGTTACATGGGAAATAGTAAGTGTCACAAATGATACTGTTGGAAATATCCCGGTAATTACAAAAAAGCTGTCCGGACATGTTGACAATTCATTATGGCCATCGATAAAAGTAGACATAGACCTTATGCTTGCGACACCCGCAGCAGCAAAAGGCCCGGTATCTGTAATCATGGAATTCGGTTTCATTTTCCCGGCTGGTGCCCGTGCTGCAACAGCACCGGCTAATCGGACTCAGGCAACAAATCCCAGACCACAGCTGCCGGCCGGCCCGACCTGGCAGCAACAGGTTCTTGAAGCAGGCTGGGGATACGCAATAATTGTGCCGGGTAGTATACAGGCCGACAACGGAGCCGGGCTGAGAAGCGGCATTATTGGCCTGGTTAATAAAGGAGGCCCCCGTAAACCCGACGACTGGGGTTCTCTCAGGGCATGGGCCTGGGGGGCTGACAGGGCAATGGATTACTTTGAAACTGATAAACTAGTGGATGCGAAGAAAATTGGAATTGAAGGACTATCACGATATGGCAAGGCAGCTATCGTTACCATGGCATACGATGAAAGGTTTGCTATTGGATTTATCGGCTCTTCAGGAGCCGGAGGTACTAAGCTCTTCCGTCGCATCTTCGGTGAGCAGGTTGAAAATCTCGCCGGATCGGGAGAATACCACTGGTTTGCAGGCAATTTTATTAAATATGCTGCTGATCCATTGACACAAAAAGATCTCCCGGTTGACGCACATGAGCTCGTAGCGATGTGTGCTCCAAGGCCTCTGTTTATAAGTGCAGGTTCTCCTAAGGTTGAGGGTGGATGGGTTGATGCAAAAGGCATGTTTCTGGGTGGTGCATTAGCAAGCCCGGTATATGAACTACTCGGCAAGAAAGGAATGGGAACGACTGAGCTTCCAGCCATTGAAACGGCCGTTATGGATGGTGATATTGCCTTCAGACAGCATTCAGGAGGCCATACAACCGGACCTAACTGGCCATTCTTTATACAGTTTGCTAAGCGATACCTGGATAAATAACCTACCCATTTCCCCTCCTCTATTAAATTAATTGTCATTTCGAATGGAGCGGAGCGTAATGAGGAATCTCCAAATCGAAACAACCAGGTTCATAACGCGAATGAATCCGCCGGCCGGCGAATCTCCCCTGAAATAAACA
>Ga0209745_1000035_pt1 | contig 72171 bp, 55 predicted proteins | sample BarGraNGADG00312_FD_184495 | JGI IMG/M metagenome (GOLD analysis project Ga0209745, IMG submission 184495) | Arctic peat soil microbial communities from Barrow, Alaska - Barrow Graham LP Ref core NGADG0004-312 (SPAdes) (version 2) | ecosystem: Environmental > Terrestrial > Soil > Wetlands > Peat... | reverse complement strand
CCGCGGCCGGGGGATCGCACGGAACGCCTTTCCTCGCGGACGTGTGATCACCCGGCCGCTCTCCTTAGTGAGGTTTCGAGACTAGCTCTCCGGTACTCAGAGAAGTGGCATTCCCTTATCAAGACCTCTTGAACAGTTATCATCGGTAATACCTTACCAACCGATGTCAAACTCTGTCCGCACAGTAGTCGAACAGATGTTATTACCACCGGGTTGGAGTGGTGAGTCAGAGGAGTCCGGGCCCAGTTTTGAGGCCCTGAAACCAACCGCAGAATATCATCCTTTTCTTGCCCAATATTACCTATAATTGGGAGCGAGGGGAACGAAATCGAGGCCCTCGACAGGCCCCTTTTTGTATTTGATATTTGCTGAGCAATATGTATAGAATTGACCGCTGTTCTCACCCGGAAAGTGTCGCAAAGCCCTGAATCCGGGCGAAAAAACATCTGATGAACCGGACTGAAAACTGGAGTAAGAGATGAGCATCGAGCAGGCACCGTTTGTAAAGAAGTACGACCTGTTGGGTTGCATCCAGTGTGGCAGGTGCACCGGAGGCTGCCCGGTCAACATGCGGACCGACCTGAACATCCGGAGGTTCGTGTACGACTCGCGCAATGAGGATCAGCTCGAGGAGATCTCAGAGCGCCCCGAGATATGGGACTGCACCACCTGCAACACCTGCGCAGTGCGATGCCCCAAGGGCCTCGACCCGTTCGAGGTGCTGATCGGGCTTCGCAGCATGAGAGCCGAGGAAGGCAACCTCGAACCGACCGCCATCACGGCGCTGGAGAGCATGTTCAACAACGGCAACCCGTGGGGCAAGCCGGCCGCGAAGCGCGCGGACTGGATGGAGGGCGTCGAGGGAGCCCGCATCCTCGAGGAAGGCGAGAAGGCCGACGTCCTCATGCACATCTGCTGCACCGCCGCGTACGACCCGAAGATCATGCCTTTCGTGAAGACCCTCACGAAGGTCCTGAACGCCGCCGGCGTCGACTTCGGGTTCATCGGCGAAGAAGAGAAGCACTGCGGCTCCGAGGCCCGTCGCCTTGGTGAGGAAGGCCTCATGGAGTACTTCGACGAGGAGAACACCGAGCTGTTCGGCCGCTACGACGTGAACCGCCTGGTCACCATCTCGCCCCACTGCTTCAACTCTTTCAAGAACGAGTACACCAACATAGGCCTGCCGGTCTTCCATTACACGCAGCTCATCGCCGAGCTGCTCGAGGACGGCAAGCTCGAACTCCCGAACGAGGTCGCGACGAAGGTCGTCTTCCACGACCCGTGCTACCTCGGCAAGAAGAACCTCATCTTCGACGAGCCCCGCTACATACTGAGTAAGATCAAGGGCGTCGAGACGACCGAGTTCTTGCGCAACAGGGAGCGGAGCCTCTGCTGCGAGGGCGGCGGCGGCAAGATGTGGGTCGAGTCCGAGTCCAAGGCTCCTCGCCTTGCAGAGACTCGAGTAGCAGACGCGCACGACCTGGGCGCGCAGACGATCGCCGTGGCCTGCCCCTTCTGCTGGCTTACCATCGAGGACGCCATCAAGGCCAAGGGCTACGAAGAAGAGATGCAGGTCAAGGACATACTGGAACTGCTCGGCGAGGCTCTCTAAGCCCGCCGCCGCAGTCCTTCGAGACTCGAATGTCAGATTCAAGGCAAAGTGAGGTGAACTTGGGATGAACGTTGTGGTCTGCGTAAAGCAGGTGCCTGACACTTCCGATCCCGACACTGAAGTCCACATAGACTCCAGTGGAAAAGGCGTTGACCAGAGCAAGTTCAGCTTTGTGATCAACGACGCGGACAATTACGCGGTCGAAGAGGCAATCCTGCTCAAGGAAAAGCACGGTGGAGAAGTCACGGTAGTGAACGTTGGGACTGAAGCGGCCAACCAGGTCATCAGGATGGCACTGGCCAAGGGCGGCGACGGCGCGGTCAGGCTGGACGACGAGAAGTTCTCCGGCTCGGACCCGGTGGCGCTCGCGCGCATCCTGCAGTCCGCGATCAAGGACCTGTCCTGCGACATAGTGATGACCGGCTGCCTGGCGTCTGACGACGGCTACGGCGCGGTCGGCGTGGCGCTGGCGGCCCTGATGGGCGTTCCGCACGCGTCGTACGTCAAGACCGTCGAGGTCGCGGGCGATAACAAGCTGAAGGTCGGGCGTGAGCTCGAGGGCGGGCTGCTCGAGATCGACGAGATCGACACCCCCTGCGTCCTCACGATCCAGACCGGCGGCAACGAGCCCCGGTATGCCTCGTTCAAGGGCATCAGGGAAGCCTCCAAGAAGGAAATCAAGGTCATGGACCTGGCGGCGACCGGCCTCTCGGAGGACCAGGTCGGCGAGGCGGGCTCCGTGGCGGTCATGGTCCAGTACTCGGTTCCCGAGGTCGGAGACCTGGCGGAGATCCTCGAGGGAGACCCCGCGGAGACTTCCGCGAAGCTCGCGGGCATCCTGAAGGAAAAGGGGCTGGTATAAATGCACGAGATATTCGTACTCGCAGAGCACAGGCAGGGCGAGCTGCGTGACATAAACTTCGAGATGCTGACACTCGCGGGCCAGCTGGGCGGCAAGGTCACTTCCGTTCTGCTCGGCAGCGGGATGGACGATTTCGCTTCAAAGCTCGCCGGTTTCGCGGACAAGGTCATCGTCGTGGACGACGCCATGTTCGAAAGCTTCAACGCGCTCGACTACCAGGCGGCGCTGGCGGCCCTGATCAAGGCCGAAGGCCCGCACCTGGTGATCATCCCGAACACAGGCCAGGGAGCCGACATACTTCCGGCGCTGGCCCTGGAGCTGGGCGCCCCGTTCACGACCGACGTCATCGGCCTCGCCATCGAGGGGGACAAGCCGGTCGCGACGCGCGCGTTCTACGGCGGCAAGATCAACGGCCGCATCGAGTTCAAGGACGGCGACCTCTACATGGTCGGACTGCGCGAGGGCGCGATCCCGGCCGGCGAGGGCGGCAAGTCCGGCGAGATAGTGAAGATGGACAACCCGGTCGCGGCCACCGCCGCGAACCGCAAGTTCCTCTCCTATGAGCAGCCTCCCGCAGGCGAGGTGGACATCACTCAGTCCGCCCTGCTGGTCGGCGTCGGCCGCGGCATTCGCGAGGACAAGAACATGCCGATGATGGAAGAGCTGGCGGCGGCCGTAGGCGCGGACCTTGCCGCAAGCCGCGCGGTGGTTGACGCGGGCTGGCTCCCCTCGGACAGGCAGGTAGGCATCTCCGGCAAGACCGTTAAGCCGAAGCTGTACCTGGCGGTCGGGATCAGCGGCGCGTTCCAGCACGTAACGGGCATGAAGGGCGCCGAACTGGTCGTCGCGATCAACAAGGACCCTGACGCACCGATATTCCAGTACGCCGACTACGGGATAGTCGACGACTTGTTCAAGGTAGTGCCTGCCCTCACCGACAAGCTCAAGGAGATGAAGGGCTAGGCCAGAGGAGGAACCCGAAGCAATGAACGACTCAAGACCGAAGATAGGCGTTTACGTCTGCCACTGCGGGATAAACATCGGCTCGGTCGTCGACGTGCCGGCGGTGATCGAGTACGTCAAGACACTGCCCGGAGTGGAGATCGCGCGCGAGTACACTTACATGTGCTCCGACCCGGGCCAGAACCTCGTGAAGGACGACATCAGGAACGAGGGACTGAACAGGGTCATCGTCGCGTCGTGCTCGCCCCGTATGCACGAGCCGACCTTCCGCAAGACTCTCAAGGAAGCCGGGCTCAACCCGTACTTCCTCGAGATGGCCAACATCCGGGAGCAGGACTCCTGGGTGCACGAAGACCACGCTGCGGCCACAAAGAAGGCGAAGCAGCTCGTCGAGGCCGCGGTGGCCAAGGCCAGCGTCCTCGAGGCTCTGGAGGAGAAGGAGGTCGACGTGATCCCGTCCTGCCTCGTCATTGGCGCGGGCATCGCGGGAATCCAGTCGGCACTCGACATCGCCGACGCTGGCTACAAGGTGTACGTCGTCGAGAAGACACCGTCGGTCGGAGGGCACATGTCCCAGCTGGACAAGACCTTCCCGACCCTCGACTGCTCGGCCTGCATCCTGACACCAAAGATGGTCGACGTGGCCAACCACCCGAACATCGAGCTGATGACCTACTCGCAGGTCGAGGAAGTCACCGGCTTCGTCGGCAACTTCAAGGCGAAGATCCGGAAGCGGGCGCGCTACGTCGACTTCGACAAGTGCACCGGTTGCGGCATCTGCGCCGAGAACTGCAGGCTGGCCGGCAAGATCCCGTCCGAGTTCGACGAGAACATCGGGAAGCGCGGGGCCGTATACCTCCCGTTCCCCCAGGCCGTACCCGCCAAGTACACGATAGACCCCGAACGCTGCCTGCAGCTCTCCAAGGGCAAGTGCGGCAAGGAAGGGCCGGCGTGCGCGGAGGCCTGCACCGCGGGGGCCATCAACTTCGAGCAGGAAGACGAGATCGTGGAGATCGACTGCGGGACCATCATCGTGGCGACCGGCTACGACGTCTTCGACGCCTCGAGGAAGCCGGAGTACGGATGGACCGGTAACGACAACATCATCACCGGGCTCGAGTTCGAGAGGCTGGTGTCGGCGTCAGGCCCGACCGGCGGAAAGCCGCTCCTGGGCCGCGACAAGAAGGGCGAGGGCGGCTACCTGCCGAAGAAGGTCGCCTTCATCCACTGCGTCGGGTCGCGCGACGAGTCGGTGGGCAACGAGTACTGCTCCCGCGTGTGCTGCATGTACCTCGCGAAGCAGGCCCACCTGATCAGGGACAAGCTGCCCGAGGCTGAGATCACCGTTTTCTACATGGACGTGCGCGCGTTCGGCAAGGGCTTCGAGGAGTTCTACGACCGCGTGCGCCGCGAGGGCGTCCAGTACGTCCGCGGCAACCCGTCCGAGATATACAAGAAGAGCCCGGACCCCGAGGACCACACGGTCGTCGTCAAGGTCGAGGACACTCTCACCGCTACGCCGATGGATTACGAGTGCGACCTCGTGGTCCTTGGTGTGGGGCTGGAGCCGCGCAAGGACGTGCGCGAGATAATAGACCTGTTCAAGCTCTCGCAGTCCACCGACGGCTTCTTCCTGGAGGCGCACCCCAAGCTGCGCCCCGTGGACACCGCGTCGGACGGCATCTTCCTGGCGGGCTGCTGCCAGGGGCCGAAGGACATCCCCGACACCGTCGCGCAGGCGAAGGGTGCGGCGTCGAGCGCGCTCATCCTGATCGCCTCCGGCAGAGTGAAGGTGGAGGCGCAGGTTTCTTTCGTGACCTCGAGCGAGTGCCGCGGTTGCGGTTTCTGCGTGGAGGTCTGCCCCTTCGGGGCCATAGAGCTGGTGGACGAGAACCGCATGGGCAACATCGTGCAGGTGGCGCTGGTCAACGAGGCGCTGTGCAAGGGATGCGGGAGCTGCGCTGCCGCGTGCCTGTCCGGAGCGATACAGCCCAGGTCCTTCAAAGATGAGCAGATACTGCCACAGATCGCTGTGCTGGGAGTGAGAACATGAGCGAAGAGTTCGAGCCAAACATAGTGGCCTTCCTGTGCAACTGGTGCTCGTACGCGGGCGCAGACCTCGCAGGGACGTCCAGGATGCATTACCTGCCCAACATCAAGATAATCCGAGTGATGTGTTCAGGGCGGGTCAACCCGCTGTTCCTGGTCAACGCACTGCAGCAGGGCGCCGACGGCGTCCTGATATCGGGCTGCCACCCCGGCGATTGCCACTACCTCGAGGGCAACTTCTTTGCCCGCAGGCGTTTCATGCTGGCCAAGAAGCTCCTCGAGCAGATCGGGGTTGACCCCGGCCGCGTGAACATGAGCTGGGTCTCGGCCTCCGAGGGCGCCAAGTTCAAGGACGTCATCGACGAGACGGTCGCGAAGGCGAAGGCCGCGGGTCCGATGGAACAATTCAGACGGAGGCAGATAAATTGGTAGACCAGAATAAGATGAGGGACAAGGCCAGAGAGGTCCTCGAGGGCGACGATGTCAGGCGCCTCATCGGCTGGAAGCGCGGGACGTACGGGTTCGAGGCCGCGCCCTCGGTTCTAAAGGACGCCTCCGAGGTCGACCGGCTGATCTGGGACCCCACGTGCGTCGGCAACCTGGCCGGTTTCCTGACGCTCGAGGAGAAGCGGCCGGTGCCCCGCGGGAGTGAGCCTGACACACGCAAGGTCGCGGTCATGGTCAAGGGTTGTGACTCGCGCGCCGTGGTCCAGCAACTGGTCGAGAAGGCTTACGATCGCGACAAGGTCGTCGTGCTCGGGATACCGTGCACGGGAGTCATCGACAGGCGCAAGGCCGAGGCGATGTTCGGTGAGCAGTCAGAGCCGGTCGAGGTCTCGGAGAAGGGCGACAAGCTCGTCGTGAACATCGGCGGCGAGTCCAAGGAAGTCGACAAGAAGGACATACTGGCGGACAAGTGCCTGCGCTGCCGCTTCCCCAACCCGGTCGTGAGCGACTTCATGCTGGGCGAGGAAGTGCCGGTAGCGGGGACCGACGAGTTCGCCGACGTGGCCGAGTTCGAGAAGATGACTCCCGAGGAGAAGTGGAAGTTCTGGGAGGAGCAGTACTCCAAGTGCATCCGCTGTTACTCCTGCCGCAACGTTTGCCCGATGTGTTACTGCGTCGAGTGCGTTGCGACCAAGCTCCGCCCCCAGTGGACCAGGCGTTCGACCGACATCAGTGAGAACACCGCGTACCACATCCAGAGGGCGTGGCACCTGTCAGGTCGCTGCATCGAGTGCGGCGAGTGCCAGAGAGTGTGCCCGGTCGACATCCCGATAATGACGCTCAACCGCAGGATGACGCGCGACGTCAAGGAGATGTTCGATTACGAGCCGGGCCTCGACGTGGAGGCCGAGCCGCTCCTGTCCTGCTTCAATCCGCAAGATCCCGAAGATTACATAATGTAGGTGGGGTGAAATGGGAGATTACAAGTTCGCTAAGGACAAGCTGCCCGAGGTTCTCTCGGGACTCGAAGGTTATAAGGTCTTCGCCCCCACCGTAGCAGGAGACGTAGTGCGGTTCGGCGAGATCGATGACCCCTCGAAGGTAACGCTCGATTTCGTCAACTCGAAGGTCCCGCCAAAGGAACTGATGTTCCCCGAGACGGAGACGCTCTTCAAGTACAAGATGGGCGATACCGCGATCGAGCCGGCGGTGCCGGACGCGACCGCGAAGCGCGTGGTGTTCGGCATCAGGCCGTGCGACGCGATGGCGTACACGCTGGTGGACAGGCTTTTCAACTGGGACTTCAACGACCCGTACTTCAACAACAGGCGCGAGAGCACAACGCTCGTCGGCTACGCCTGCGAGAAGCCGGGCGCGAACTGCTTCTGCCCGTCGCTGGGCGGGGCGCCGGCCGGTGAGCAGGGCCTGGACGCGATATTCTACGACCTCGGCGACAACTATTATCTCAAGACGCTGACCGACAAGGGCGAGGAGTTCGCCAAGGCGGCCGGCGGCGCGCTGGAGGCGGCCGGGGACGCGGACAAGAAGGCGGCCGAGGTGCAGGCCGATGCGGCGCTGAAGGCCATCAAGCGCTCCGTGGACACAGAGGGCATCCCGGAGAACCTTCCGTCGCTCTATGACGACGCGTTCTGGGAGCAGTTCTCGGACCGCTGCCTGGGGTGCGGCATATGCACGTTCCTCTGCCCGACATGCCACTGCTTCGACATCCAGGACGAGATCGAGCGGTACGACGGCAGGCGGGCGAGGATGTGGGACTCCTGCATGTTCTCCGAGTACACACTGCACACGTCGGGCCACAACCCGCGCCCGACGCGCAAGGAGCGGACCCGCAACCGGGTCACCCACAAGTACTCGTACTTCCCGTCTAAATTCGAAGTGATAGCCTGCGTGGGCTGCGGACGTTGCACCGGCAACTGCCCCGAGAACATCGACCTGATCGATATTCTCGAGAAGTCCAAAGAGGCTGCGGGCAAGGAGGCAAAGTCGGCATGATGGAGATCAGCAACCCCTATCTTCCATATATCGTAAACATCGAGGACGCCTGGTACGAGACGCCGGTCGGCGACCGCGCGGTCAAGACGTTCAAGGTGAACTTCGAGGACGAGAAGGTCTGGGAGACGTGGAACCACAGGCCCGGCAACTGCGCGATGGTCGGACGCCTCGGTATAGGCGAGTCGATGTTCTGCATCTCTTCGTCACCAACCGAGGAGGGCTACCTGCGCTTCTCGATCATGAACTCGGGCGGCAAGGTCACCAGCGCCCTTCACCAGCTCGAGGCAGGCGAGAAGATGACCGTCCGCGGGCCGCTGGGCAACGCGTTCCCGATGGAAGAGTGGGAAGGAAAGAACATAATAAGCATCGGCGGAGGCATCGGCCAGGCGCCGCTCCGCCCGGTCGTCAACTACGTCAGGGCGAACAAGGACAAGTACGGCGAACTTACCGTCATATACGGCGCGAGGACTTCGGACCTGCACTGCTTCAAGCCGGAGTTCGAGGAGATCACAGCGGAAGGCAACGCGTGCCACCTCTCGGTCGACGTGGAGGAAGAGGGCTGGGATCACTTCGTGGGCTTCGTGCCGGACCTGCTGATGGACGTAAAGCCGTCGCCGGAGAACGCGATCGCGGTGACATGCGGGCCCCCGATACTGATCAAGTTCGTCACGCAGAACCTCGAGAAGCTCGGGTTCACGCCGGACCAGATCTATACGACGCTCGAGGAGCGTATGAAGTGCGGGATCGGCAAGTGCGGCCGCTGCAACGTCGGCAACATGTACGTCTGCAAGGACGGTCCGGTGTTCTCGTACGCGACGCTCAAGGAGATCCCTGAGGCGTTCGCCTGATAGCGACAGAGTACACGATCGAGGCGGGTCGCAAGGCCCGCCTCTTTTTTCATGAAACGTGGTAGGCCCTCGGCCAGCCGTGTCCCGTGTCGGGGCCGCTTGGAGACTAGGTCTCGACACTCTCCGTGACACGAGAGTCGCCCGCGGCCTTGCGCTTGCGGCAGGAGAAGAACATGATCGGGCCGACCTTGCGCATGATGATGTTCTGCATGCCGCGTTTCTCGAGCTCGTATTCGAACTCGCCTGCGGTGAAGAACGGGGCCGAGAACATCCCCAGCGGGCCGAAGAGCCACGATATGAGGAAGTCGGTGATCCGGCGCTCGCCGCGGATGTAGATGGAGCCGGCGAACTTGCCGCCGGGCTCGATGACCCTGGCGAACTCGTCCAGGGCGGCCCTGCTGTCAGGGAAAGAACCGATGCCGTTCATTGTCATCGCTCCGCAGAAAGTGCCGTCCACGAACGGGAGCTTCCCGATATCGGCCCGCACCAGCATCACGTTTCCGAAGTCTTCGGCCCGTATCTTCTCGAGCGCCGAGGAGAGCATGTCCCTGTTGTGATCCACGGCGATGAACTCGAGGTTCGGCTGCATGCTGTACTCGCCGGCGGTGAAGACGGCGGTGCCGACGGGGGCGTCGAGGAAAAACCCCGGCTCGCAATCGGCCGTGACGCTGGAGAGCAGCTCGAACTGGAGCGGGACGAACTTGGTCGTGCCCCAGAGGACCTTGCTGAAGAGCCGGTCGAAGTAGCCGGCGCCCGTCGCGAACCGCTCGTAGCGGCGCCCGGCGATGCGGGTGAAGATCCTGTCCACCCGGCGCTGACGCCCTTCGCTATCGTCGCCCACCATGTCGGCGACCTCGCCGCGGACCCGGAACGTGTGAAGGACCTGCCCGCTGCACGAGTAGGAGTAGACCCTCGGCCTGTAACGTATCTCCGTCCCGCACTCGGGACATTTGAGCAGTGTCGCCAGGCGCTCGTGGTTCATCCGTCCGCGCCCCCGCCGGGCCGGTTCCGCCCGGCTTGCGCGGCCCTTGCCCTGGTGCCCTGCACCGAGAACAGGGAGCCCAGCACGAAGAAGACCAGGCTGACCATCAGCGCGTCCAGGTGAAGAGTCCCGAAGAAATAGATGAGCAGGACGATAGCGAACGCGATGAAGAGTACACCGACTCCAAGGTATATGGACCCACGCCCGCCCTCACCGGCCTCAGCTTCGCCCATGGTGTCACGCATCCTCATCGTCGTCCTCCGGCCGCCGCCTGCAATTAATAATACCGGGCCGCCCGGTTAATACCTTCCGGTGCCGCGGCCCGCCTGAACGGGAACTCTACGCGGATTGGTATAATAGCCGTTGCACCCGGCTACGGAGGTTGGTTTGCTTAACATTTACATGGCCTCGTCGGTGGCGAAACCGTTCGAGGACCTCTGGGACAAGATAGTGAAGACTGGCCCGAAGTGGCTCGTCGCACTCGTGATCTTCGTGATCGCCTACGTCATAGCGCGCATCGCGAAGTCGCTCGTGCGCAAGGCGGTCGGCAGGACCAGCACTCAGGGCCACGTGGACATCCTGATATCTCAGGCGGTCGGCGCCGTGATAATACTCCTCGGCCTGATAGTCGCGCTGGCCGAGGTCGGCATGAGCCTGTCGGCGGCGCTCGCCGCTGTCGGCCTCGCAAGCGTCGGCATCGGGTTCGCGCTCCAGGACGTACTCAGCAACATGTTCGCGGGAATCATCCTGCTCGTGCAGCACCCGTTCACCATCGGCGACCAGATCAGGGTTGGCGAGCTCGAGGGCATGGTCGAGAACGTGCGCGTCCGCGACACCCAGGTGCTGACCTACGCCGGGGAACGGGTGTTCATCCCGAACCGGACGGTCTACACGAACCCGATAATCAACTACTCGAGCACTCCGTCGACGAGGATAGAGCTGAAGCTGGGCCTCAGGTACCAGAAAGACGTGGAGGCCGCCCGCGGCGCCGCTCTCGAGGCGATCAAGAAATCGCCGGGCGTCCTGGACCAGCCGGAGCCCGTCATCCTGGTCGAGTCGGAGGAAGAGCACGTCGTCCTGGCCATACGCTTCTGGACCGCCTCCGACCGGAACTCGGTGGCGAAGACGAACTCGGACGTCAGCGAGCGGGTGCTGGCCGCGCTGTCGGACGTGAGCATCGACTTCCTGCACGAGACGCCGCCCGGGGACACGAAGGACCTGGCCGAGGACTACGACGACAACGAGCAGGTGCCGTAGTCAGATGGGGTCAGGTCTTGAATCGTGAATTTTCATCAGATGGGGTCAGGTCTTGCTCAGAGACATGACTCACGGTCTAAATATGGCGCACGCTAAAGCGTGCGCGACTCATGTGCGACCGGCGCTCGACGCGAGAAACACTTGTTGAGTGTTTCTCACAATGTTCCGGGGGCGGAGGCTGGGAGGATCGCTCGACGCTTTTCGTTCATCTGGTTTATCAGCAAAGCTTCATCACTCTGTCCGTCAGTCTGGGCTCGGCCCCCGTCTATCATATCCGGCTCGCGATAAACCCGACTCTGTGAAACCAAATCAAGAGCGCGCGCCGATGCGCGCGCGACTATAGTGCGACCGGCGCTCGTTGAGCGCCGGCTCGCGATAAACCCGGCCCGGCTGGGCAGAGTTCAGCCAGAAGTCATCTCATTCCTGAATAGAGTAGGGCCGGGTTTAGAGTTCGAGATATTTCATATCTCGAACTCGTTCAAGTAGACCTCTCGAGACTCGCGCGCGGAGCGGCTGATAGCAAGCGCGAACTGCAGTACCTCCCGCCCCCGCTCGGCCGACAGGGAGGGCTCCGTGTCGTTCTTTATCGCGTCTATGAAATGCCACGTCGAGCGGCGGAACGAGTCGGCCCAGTCCTGTGGCATGTCTTCGAACGTGGTGGTCTCCCCGTCCCTGTACATGATGACGGCGGGGACACCGAGCATGTCTGCGGTCCACTTGGTCACCCAGATCACGCCTCTCTCGCCCGACACCTCCATACGCTCGTCTATCGCGTAATACTGGCTGGGGATCTGCAGCTGCGTCGACATCATCGCGTCGCAGACGCCGAAGACGTCCCGGTCTCCCCTGTAGCGCCAGATGACGACAGCCGGGTTGTCCACCCCGACACCGGGAAGCAGCTCGCGCTTTCCGATCCAGGCGAAAACCTTCTCGACGTCCCCCAGCAGGTCGATGGCCACCGACCACTTGTGGTAGCCGTCGTCGAAGAGGCACGGGCCGCCGCCGCACAGGTCCTCCTGGATGCGCCAGAGCCACGACTCCAGCGGGACCTCCCATCCGGAAGGGGTCATGCTCGAGTGCATCTTGATCCGGATGCCGACGGGATCGCCTATCTCCCCCGCCTCGATCAGCTCTTTCGCTTTCTGGTACGGCGGGTAGAAGATGAAGTTCTCGAAGACCTTCAGCTTTTTCCCGCTGCGGTCGCGGGCCCTCATCATCGCGTCCATCTCGTCGATGGTCACCGCCGGGGGCTTCTGGACCGAAACGTGCTTCCCGGCCTCCAGCGACTGGACGACCATCTCCCTGTGCAGGTGGTGCGGGGTCAGCACCTCCACGATGTCGACCTCCGGGTCTGCGAGCATGTCATGGTAGTCGGTGTATGTCTTCGCCGGGCCATACTGCTCCACGCGCTTCTTCAGGGTCTCCTCGTTCGGGTCGCAGAACGCGGCGACCCGCGCGTCGTCCCGGTCGAGGTATCCGAGGATGTTGAGGTCCATGATGCGCCCGCAGCCGATGAATCCCGCTCCCAGTGTATCGCCCACGCCGGTCTCCTTCCCGAGTGTGTCCTGGTGGCATAATAACACCTGCAGTCCGATATAATTACGCTGCCGCGCACGACTACGGAAGGGACGACATGGGAACCGACTACGACGTGATCATCGCCGGGGCAGGGCCCGGCGGTTCATCGACGGCGTACTACCTGGCCAGGCAGGGCGTCAAGGTCCTGATGATGGACAAGTGCGAGTTCCCTCGCGAGAAAGTGTGCGGCGACGGCATAGCCCCGCGCGCTGTCCGTAACCTGTACAGGATGGGGGTTCAGGAGCGGCTGGACGGCAGCTTCAACAAGTTCCATGGCTTCAGGTTCGCGGGCTCCGGGAAGTCGATCGTCGAGACGATGATCCCGCCGACCCCACGGTTCCCCGACCATGGATACATAATCAAGAGGGTGGACCTGGACAAGATCCTGATCGATTACGCCGGAGAGAACGGCGCCGAGGTGTGGGAGGGGTGCAAGGCGACGGCCCCGCTCCTGGAGGACGGGCGCGTGGTAGGGGTCAAGGCGAAAAGGGGCGGCGTCGACCTCGAGGTGACGGCGCCGGTCGTCGTCGGAGCGGACGGGCCGCACTCCACGCTGGGCCGGGCGATGGGGCTGCTGGTCAACGACCCGATCTACCTTGGCATCTCGGTACGCCAGTACTTCGAGGGCGTCGAAGGGATAGGCGACTACCTCGAGGTCTACCCCGAGGCGGAGATAAGCCCCGGAAGCGGCTGGATATTCCCGGTCACGGAGTCCGTGGCGAACGTGGGCGTCGGCGCGATGCTCTACCACATGAAGCGCGACGAGATAAACCTTCACGAGTTCATGCAGAAGTTCATCCACGATACGCCCCACGCGGCGCCGAAGCTGAAGAACGCGAAGCCGCTGACGCCGGTACGTGGTGCGCTGCTGCGCGTTGGGTTGGGCGGGAGCAAGACAGAGTGCCCCGGCATGATCCTCATCGGTGACGCGGCGAGCATGACGAACCCGGTGAGCGGCGAGGGCATCACCTACGCGCTCGAGACCGGAGAGATGGCCGCCCAGCACATACTCGACAGCAGGTACTCGGGCAAGGGTTTCCACATCGACCCAGTTGAGGACTCGTTCCGCGCGAAGCTCGTCGACCGGTATGGCGAGTACTTCAAGAAGGGCACCAACAGCATCAAATGGGGGAACAGGACCTCCTTCATGCGGCCGCTTCTGGCCGTGATGTCGAGGAACCCCAGCCGGCGGGAGTACATGGTCCGGTCCCTCATGTACCTGAAGCATTAGGTACCCCCTTCCGTGGATACGGTCATGCACCGAGAGCGTCGAATGCTAGTGTATTCTTGGATGGGGGTACCTGAACTTTGAAAGTCACCTTCGTCTACCCCGACTTCTTCCAGTATCCCGACGGGTCTTTCATGCCAGAGGGCCGGATATACCTTGGGATCGCCTGCCTGTCGGCCGTCCTCAAGGAGGCGGGCCACGAGACGTCTCTCGTGCACGTGGTGGCCCCTCCGACAAAAGAGGAACTCGTGGAGAGAGTGCTGGCGGAGGAGCCGGACCTGGTCGGGTTCTCGAGCACCACGCATATGTTCAGGCACGTCAGGCGATGGGCCGGCTGGCTCAGGGAAGAGAGCGACGTCCCGACTGTGTGCGGCGGCGTGCACCCGACCATAGCCCCTGAAGAGGTCGTACGCGCGGAAGGGATCGACATGCTCATCAGGGGCGAGGCCGAGGACTCGCTCCTCGAGCTCGCGGCGGCGATAGAGAGGGGCCGGGACGTGTCGAAGATCCCCGGGCTCTGGACGATCGACTCGTCCGGGATCGTCTCCAACCCCTGCAGGCCGCTTAACACCGACCTCGACTCGCTGCCGTTCCCCGACCGCTCGATATTCGACAGCTCGCTGTTCTGCGATGACCAGCACCCGCGCGGGACGCTGATGGCTTCGCGCGGCTGCCCCTTCAACTGCTCGTACTGCTCGAATCACGCGCAGCGCTCCGTCTACCCGAACCCGAAGGATTACGTGCGGTTCAGGAGCCCGGGAAATGTCGTCGAGGAGATAGAACTGATGCTGGAGGAGGACCCCGGCATCGAATACATCCGTTTCGACGACGACATCCTCACTTGCGACCGCGAGTGGCTGGGGCACCTGTCGGCGCTCTACCGCCAGCGGATCGGGATGCCGTTCATCTGCAACTCGAGGGTCAACTTCATGAACGATGAAGTGGCGATGGAGCTGCAGAACATGGGTTGCGTTGTCGTGTGCATGGGGATCGAGAGCGGGAACGAGAAGCTGCGCTCCGAGGTGTTGAACCGCCAGATGAGCAACGCCCAGGTGGAGAGGGCTTTCGCGGCGTGCAGGGACACCGGGATGAAGACCGTGTCGACTAACATGATCGGGCTTCCGCTGGAGAGCACGTCGATGGTCCTCGACTCGATCAGGCTCAACAGCCGCTGCCGGCCGGACACCATACAGCTCTCGACCTTCATCCCCTACCCGGGCACTGAGCTCGCCAGGCTGTGCGAGGAAAAAGGGCTGCTCGAGGGCGGAGAGGTCGACTCGATATTCGAGGGCCGCTCACCCCTTCGCAGCGACGAGACCGGCTGGGAGACGGCGGCGGTGCGCGAGAACTTCCACACGCTCGCCTACACGTACGCGCGCATCGACAAGCTACCACTCCCTGCGTCGACCGTCGCCCGGGCCGCGCTCGATCACCTGGTCGAGCCGGGGGGCAGGCTGCCGCGCGTGAGGGAAGATGTATTCCGCCGTTTCTCAGGTTGGGCCGAGGGCAGGTGGCAGCCGGAGTGGATAAAGTATTAGCCGCCTCAGGGTCAAGTCCGCTAGCCGCCTCAGGGTCAAGTCCGAAATCTTGAATTTTTGGGAATTTGGGGCGAGTTCTCTTAAATCATTACAGCCGCGGACTCTCAGTCCGCGAGGCAGGCTGCGTTTTCAAGAGTCCCTGTTAACCCCGGTCTCTTGCATTCGCTTCGCGAACGACATGTCGCATCGTGTACCGGTCGATAGACCGGACACGATCGCTCATTCAACAGACCGGAGATCAAGGTTAGGCCGGGTGTACACCCAGAGTGTGATGTATTACCCCGAGTCCCATGAAGAATGACCGGGTCCGAGCCCAGACTGATAAACACTGGTGTGAAGCGTTACGAAGAGGTCACATACTCGAAAAGCGTTAAGAGTTCCTCCCAGCCTCCGCCCCGGCGGATTATTGTGAGAGGACACTCAGTCCTTCGGACGAGTGTCCTCTCACGGTCCAGAAGCCAACGGAAGACAGGATTTGAAGGAAACCGTTTGTCTGTTTACCGTGGCGGTTGGGGTTAAGCCGCTCTGATTGAGCAAACGGTGAGGTTCACGGGTTTTGTCTTCGCAAACCGCGTAACGTAACGAGCTGTCGCCACCATTGACAAGGTCGATGAAGACACAGCTCGTTCTGGTATAATTCCCCAGAGTTCAAACCAATGAGCTTAAAAAGCGAGATTATTTCCGAGCCAGGAGGTCACCAGATGGGTAAGACGGTCGTTGTCGGCGGAGGCCCGGCGGGGCTTGCGGCGGCCTTCACCCTCGAGAAGGGCGGAGCCGAGTGCACGGTGCTCGAGAAACGCGATTTTGCCGGCGGCCGGATATATGGCGCGGTCAAGGAAGGGTTCACCCTGGACTTCGGCGCGCAGTTCTTCTTCTCCCGCTATCACTCGACTTTCGACCTGATGGGGAGGCTTGGTATCTCCGATCAGATCGAGAAGTTCCCGAACCCGATCGGCATACTGCGGGACGGCAACGTCCACGTTCTCTACAGGGACGTACTCGAGAACCTGAAGCACCCCACGGCCGGCCTCCGTTTCGGGGCGCTCTCGAGCCGCGGCAAGCGGCAGGGGTTCAAGCTCGGCCTGAAGATGCTCCAGCTCGGCAAGAAGCTCGACTTCGACGACCCGCTGAAGGCGATCGAACTCGACAACATAAGCCTCTCCGACTACGTGCGGCGCAACTTCGGCGACGAGGTGCTGGAGTACGTCCTTCAGCCGGTGGTCGGGGCGCTGGCGCTCGGCGACCCGGAGGACATGTCGGCCGCTTACGGACTCAGCCTTCTGTGGTATCCGATGCCCGGCCTCTCGACGGTGCGGCGCGGCATGGGCTTCCTCGCCGAATCGCTCGCGAAGAACGTCTCGGACGTCAGGCTGTCGACGGACGTCAAGCGGATCGTGATCGAGGACAAGAAGGTCAAGGCCGTCGAGATCGCCAGCGGGAAGAAGACCGAGACCATCGAGTGCGACAACGTCGTGTGCTCGGCGCCCGGTGACGAGGCCGCCGCGCTGCTCGACGCCCTGCCGGCTTCGATGACCGACATCCTCAACAACATAAAGTACTCGGCGTGCGCACACGTCCTCGTCGCGGTGTCTCACAAGATAATGGGAGACATGTACGCCATTGCGACCCCCAGGCGAGAGGGTTACTGCCTCTCCGGAGTGACGGAGAACGCGAACAAGTACTCGGGCTACGCGCCCCCGAACTGCGGGATAATGAGCGTCTTCACGTACGGCAAGTTCGGGGCCGAGATGATGACCATGAAGGACTCCGAGATCCAGGACCGGGTCACGAAAGACATCCAGATGTTCATGCCCCAGTTCCCTGACGACCCGGTGTTCTGCGAAGTCTTCAAGTGGCCCAAGGCCGTCTGCCTCTCATCGCCCGGGATGATCACGTCGGTCCAGCGGCTGAAGATCGCGACGCGCGAATACGAAGGCCTGCACCTCGCGGGAGAGTACCTGGGGATGCCGTCCGTCGAGGCCGCCGTCCACACGGGGGTCAACGCGGCAAGGAAGATCCTGCGGTCTTCCTGAGGCCTTACGCGAATCTTGCGATAAAGCGGTAGCGGGCGCCTCCGGCGGGCGCTAAAAGACCTTTACGTGGTACCCCCAAGTGGTAGAATCTAATGGCTTGGCGGCTTATTCAAGACTTGAAGGGGCTTGCCGGCGTGGACATTTCTTGATCAGGCGGTGCATCTCTTGGTGGACAAAAAGGTCAGGGCGCTTGTCGTCGAGGACGACACCGGGAACGCTCTCGAGCTCGGCTCTTTCTTGAGCGGCCGGTTCTCCATCGACGTCGAGATAGCCGATGACCTCGTCAGCGCGCGCGCCAAGCTGGAGGACGACCACTTCGACATGATCACCCTCGACTGCCGGCTTCCCGACGGCCCCGGCATCGAGCTGCTCGACGAGATAACCGCACTTGAAGACCACCCTCCCGTGATAATGGTGACCGGCAACCCGGACCAGGAATCCGCGGTGTACTCGCTCAGGTCCGCCGTCAACGGCTTCGTGATGAAGAACGAGAACATCGCGCCGATGCTGAGCGAAGCGGTAGAGCGGAGCCTCGCCGAGATAACCCTCAGGCGCACCGAGGACGCGCTGGCGGACGAGCGGCTCCTGATGGAGGCCGCGATCGAAGTGCTCCCCGATACCTTCTTCGTCCTGACGTTCGAAGAGGGGGGCCGCGGCATACGCTGGAACTCCCGGCTGAGCGAGGCGACCGGCTGGACCGACGAGGAGATCGCTACCATGACGCCGGGGGACTTCTTCGACGGGGACGACCTGGAGCGGGCAACCGCCGCGATCATGGAGGTGTCCTCGCAGGGACGCGCGAGGGTCGAGTTGCTCTTGAAGACGAAAGACGGCAGGAAGATCCCATACGAGTACATGGCCGGGCTGCTTAAGGACAGGGACGGAAACCCTGTCGGTTTCTGCGGTATCGGACGTGACATCTCCGACAGGAGGGATGCCGACGCCAGCCTGCAGACGCAGGGGGTGGTACTCGAGCAGACGGTCCGCGAGCGGACCGCCGAGCTGGAGGAGGCCAGGAAGAGGCTCGAGGAACAGGTGTCCGAACAGATCCGCAGCGAGAAAGAGCAGGCGGCAGACGCGCAATATTTCCGCTCTCTGTTCGAGAACTCCATGGACGTCATCGCCGTGTTCGACGAGAACGCCACCCTGCTCGACGTGAGCCCTTCTGTCAGAGGCGTGCTGGGGCACGGCCCGGAAGACGTGAAAGGACGCAGCATCCTGGAGGTAATAAACGCCGAGGACATCCCCGCGCTCTGGGAAGCCCACGAGCAGACGATAGCCGACAACGGCGTCCCTCATTCCGCCGAGGTGAGGATGATGCACCCCGACGGCAACTGGCGCATCGTCCAGACCATCGGTAGCAGCTTCGAGGACGCTTCGGGGGCGGTCCGCATCGTCGTGCATGCGCGCGACATCACCGCTCAGAAGCAGACCGAGGAGGAGATGCTGAGGCTCAACCAGGAGCTTGACGGCTACGCCCAGACGGTCTCACACGACCTGCGAACCCCGCTCACATCGATAAAGATGGCGAGCGACGCCCTCCAGAAGATCTGGGCTCGGCGCGACGAAGTCGACGACATCGAGAAAGAGATAGCGCGCGTCTGCGAGGTCATCAAGCTGAGCACTTCCAGGGCCGAGCGGCTGATCGACGAGTTGCTTAACCTCGCCAGGGCCGGGCAGGAGCCCGAGTCGGCCGAGGAGGTCGACATCTCCGACATCGTGGACGAGGTGCTCGAGGAGTGCCTGGCGTTCGCGGACGGCAGGAGCGTCAAGACGATCCTGGACGATGACCTAGGCACCGTGTACGCGAACAGGATGCACGTCTATCAGATCTTCAGCAACCTCGTGGGTAACGCCATCAAGTACAACGACACGGACGAGACGGTGGTGACGGTCTCGCACTTCAGCGACGGCGCGAACCATTTCTTCGAGGTGAAGGACAACGGCTCGGGGATCCCCGAGGAGATGATGGAAACGCTCTTCCTGCCGTTCGTAAAAGGCCGGGAAGGCGACACCGGCGTGGGCCTTGCCATCGTGAAAAAGCTCGTCAGCCTCTACGGCGGAGAGATCCGGGTCCACAACGAGGGAGGGGCGGTCTTCGACTTCTCCATCGAAGACCGGCAACCAACCACCCCCATATAGAACGACTACCCTTCGCAAAACTCTAGTGTCCCGTCCCATGGGCGGTGTGAGCACCGAGAGCGCCGAGGCGCCCGACCGACAAGGCGCGCGACTGAGGTGTACTCGTGCAGTACGCCGCAGGGAGTGGAACGCTGTCGGTCGGGATGCATCGGTGTTCGAATGCCGCAGTGTCCATGGGACGGGACACTAAAAACCACGCACTCCAATCGGGCCCGTCAGGAAGAACACGGCGATGCTCGAGAACATCAGCGCGAACGCCAGGCTGCTGCCCGTCACGCGCCTCATCTTCATCGAGGCGAAAGCCATGAAGATGAAGAACGGTATGCCGAAAAGGCCGGTGAGGAGCAGCGGCATGTGGAAGTTCTGGAAATTGAACGTCGCGGACATCGTCATCAGCGGAAGGAAGGCGGCGAAGATGATCAGGTCCAGGATGACGCCGTGGATTATTATGGCAAGCCACTGCGACGCGGCCTCCTCGTCTATCTCCAGCGCCGGGTACGCCAGCTTGTAGAACAGGTAGTCCTCGATCCAGAACCCCGCGCAGATCACGACGGTCCCGAGGACCAGGTAGCCGGGAAGCACCGGGAACACCCGCGGCAACAGGAGCGGACCGACCAGCAGCCCCCCTACCACCATGACGAACACGACCGGGATGATCCCGTACAGGATGTTCTTCCCGTACCGGACAGGCATCGGGCGCAGCTCGTCCCTGGCGAAGTTGGTGAGTCCGGTGCGCATCACCATGATCACCAGCAGGCCCAGCATGATCGGCAGGAGAAGGATTGAGCGGGCGAGGAAGAAGGTCGACAGCTCGTTCACACCCGCGTAAGGGATGAACGGGCTTATCCCAAGGGCTTTCGCGAGCGGCATCGCCAGGTAGCTGGCTCCGACGGCGGCGCCGGCGTACAGGAGTATTTCCCTCAGTCCCTGAGTGTGGAACTCGCCCCAGGGCGGCCTGACGTAGAGCGGGTCATCATCGTCCACCTTGAACAGGTGTCGCCTTACCAGTGAGAGGATCCCCATCGCCATTATCGCGAGCCCGAACATCAGCACCACGATGCCCAGGAACCGCAGCCACAGGAACGGCACCGGGGCCTCGGGGTCGATCGGCAGGCCCGCGTCCTGCCTGACCCAGTCGATGGCCTGCCGCGTGATGACGCCCCCGACCATCTCGGTCAAATGGTCGTCATCGGTCAGGACCAGCCTGCGCGCCGTGCCGCTCGCGAAGTCGCCGTAGGTGATCTCGGACTTCAACTTCTCGTCGCCTCGGAGGCCATCGGTGCTCTTCCCCATTATCTCTTCCGCCGCGTCCTCCGAGACGAGCTCGTCCGCCCGCCCGACGGCCAGCATGTAGTTCGGCGGGTTCTTCGCGTTGACTATCTTCGTTACGCTGAACCGCTCGTCGACGTCCGGCGCGTTGATGTCGATGTTGTTCTTCGAGAAGGAGACGAACCTCCAGCTCCTGCCGACGAACGCGTCGATCGGGCCGGTGAGGTCCTGCATGGCGTCCTTCCACGAGCTCCAGCAGTAGATGGCGACAACGGCGGAGAACCTCTTGTCCGGCTGGAGCGCGCCGGCCCTGGTCGCCGTGATGCCGCCGAGCGAGTGCCCCATCGCGACGATGTGGTTCGGATCCACCCCCGGCACGTTCTTCTTCATGTAGTCGGCGGCGGCCCACATGTCCTTTGGCTCCGAATCACAGAAAGTGCAGCTTCCCGTGCTGCCCCCCTGGCCCCGCAGGTCGATCATCAGCACGGGGATGCCTTCGCTCGCGATCGGCCGGGCCATCTGGATGTACCACTCTTTGCTGCCGGTGATGCCGTGCGCGAAGACGACGCCCGGCATCTTGCCGGCCGGCTGCTGCTTCGGCGTGATGAGCAGCCCGCTTATGGTGACGGGCTTCTCCTCCAGCCCTTCGGTCGTGAAACTCACTTTCTTGTAGGTCACGCCGCCCGTGGCGCTGCTGATCATGAAGATCGAACCGGTCAGCATCAGCGCGCCGACCACGAGCAGGATGAGCCAGTCGAAGGAGCCGTTGGCGCGCTCCTTCGCCGGCGGGCCGGAGCTGGTACGGTATGCGTCGACGGGCTGCTGGTAACCCTGGTACTGTGGCTGTGGGGCGTACTGCGGATAATAGGCAGGATGCTGCGGTGCCTCCTGCTGGCCGCCCTGCACCGGACCACCGTTCTGTGGGTTCTCTGCCGACAAATCTCCTCCAGACGAGAGGGGCGTATCGCGCGCGGTCAGGACCCCTGCCCCTCCGGCTAATATTCTAATGCAACTCGCCCCCGGTTAATAAGGTTAAATCCAGTAACTGCAGGGCGCGGGCAGAACCGATTTAGCCGGGACCAGCCCGTTATGTGATAATTCTTAATCGTGAAAAGTAACTCGAAGACAGACAGCCCGTCGAAGGGCTCGTTCGCAGCCGAAGAAGCCATCCAGAGGCTGCGGTGGACGACGGTGGTCGTGTTCGCCGTGGTCGAGCTGGGCGGCATCCTCGCCGTGCTCATCCACGGGTGGTCGGGCGCCTTCAATACGGGAGTCGTGCTGATCGATATCCTGATCTACACCGTCGTCGTGATGGCGCTCTTCGCGGCCATATACCTGTACACCCGAAGCGTATGGAGGCGAGTGTACCTGACCGAGAAGCGCCTTATCTCCATCAACAAGATCTCGACGGACGCGGTCTTCTCGGTGGACCTCGACTTCACGATAACCGGCTGGAGCCGCGGGGCCGAGCTGATGACCGGATACAGCGAGGCCGAGGCCGTAGGGCAGACCATCGCCATCATCCTGCCGGATGACTTCCTGGAGCGCGACTCGAAGGCGCTCGAGGAGTTCGTCGTCCGGGGGATGGTCGACAGGTGCCGGACCATGCGCAAGCGAAAGAACGGCCAGGTCTTCCACGCGGAGCTCTCGGCGTCGCAGCTCACGACCCCCGAGGGCGAGCTGATCGGCTTCATGACGGTTATGAGGGACATCACCGACCAGGTCGCGCTGGAGGGGGAGCTGAGGGACCGCGTCGAGACCGAGCAGGCCCTGCTGAACGCGACCAGCGAGCTCGCGTTCCTCCTCGACGGCGACGGCAACATCGAAGCGATCAACGAGACCGGCGCGAGGAGCCTCGGGATACGAAGGCCCATCGACGCGATAGGCCTCAAGCTGCAGGACCTTCTTCCTGAGGAAGCGGCGCGTGACCGGGTCAAGAGAGTCGAGGAGGTCGTCAGGTCCGGCAAGCCGGGCGGGTTCGAGGGCGATTTCCGGGAAAGGCATTTCGACCACAACGTCTATCCAGTTCTGAACGAGCAGGGAGAGCTCGTCCGGCTGGCGGTCTTCGTCAAGGACGTAACGGAGAGCGTGGAGATGCAGGAGAGGCTGAAGGCCTCCGAGGAGAAGTACCGAGAGCTCTTCGAGTCCTCGACCGACGGGATCATGCTCGTCGACGCAAGCGGGATCATCGTCCAGTGCAACCAGGCGCTCGCCGAGATGCTGGGCCGCCCGGTGGAGGATGTGGTCGACCGCCGGGCCGACGACATCACCCCGCCCGACTGGCATGCGATCGACAAGGACGTCCTCGAGAACCAGCTCCGCAACGTCGGCCACTCCGACGTGTACACCAAGGAGTTCTTCCGGGGAGACGGCACAAGGGTTCCCGTGAGCGTGAGGTCGTGGATCGTGACCGAGGAAGGCAGGACCGTAGGCTTCTGGACCCTCGTGAGCGACATCAGCGAGCGGAGGAAGTACGAGAACTTCATACACGAGACCATCGTGCGCATGGAGGAAGCCTACGACCGCCTGAGCGAGATGGACAGGCTGAAGACCGAGTTCGTCGGCATGGTGACCCACGAGCTGAGAGCGCCGCTCGCAACGATAGAGAGCAGCCTGAGCGCCCTGAGGGTCATCGAGAAGAGCGGCTCGCCCGCCGAGCGGCGGGAGCTGAGGGAGATCCTGGAGCGCGGCGTGGACCGGCTGTCACAGCTGATAGAGGACCTGCTTGACGTGACGCGCATCGAGTCCGGGCAGCTCAAGCTCGAGGCCGTGCCGGACGACATCTGCGAGCTGGCGCGCAACGTGGCCTCCGCCTACCGCCCGCGGTTCGCCGAGAAAGGGCTCGAGCTGACGGTCGAGGTCCCTGAGGGGCGGTGCATCGGCCTCTACGACCCCGGACGTATCGAGCAGGTCCTGACCAACCTGGTAGACAACGCGCTGAAGTTCACCACCGAGGGCGGCGTGACGATCAAGGTCGACGGCAGGCCGAACCGGATCTTCGTGTCCGTCTCCGACACTGGCAGAGGCGTAGAGGTATCCGAGCAGTCACAGATATTCGAGAAGTTCTTCACGTCGCAGACTACGGGTGACAAGCGCGGTACCGGGCTCGGGCTCGCCATCTGCAAGGGCATCGTCGAGAACTGCGGTGGGAGCATCTGGGTGGAGAGCACCAGGGACTCGGGCTCGAGGTTCACGTTCGACCTGCCGGCCGAGCAAGTGTCACCGGGCGCGGCCAGGCGCTGATCTCACTGGGTCACCACATCAAACATCTGACTTTTACGCAACGCAGGACATCCAGCGTCCCGTCCCATGGGCGGTGTGAGCACCGAGAGCGCCGAGGCGCCCGTCCGACAAGGCGCGCGACTGAGGTGTACTCGTGCAGTACGCCGCAGGGAGCGGAACGCTGTCGGTCGGGATGCATCGGTGTTCGAATGCCGTAGTGCCCATGGGACGGGATGCTTTCAATAGGACTGCTCTTTTGTGGCTCTCGAGAGGTCGATCTTGAAGAGCCTCGACAGGGACGGCAGTTCGGACAGCACCATCACCACCAGCGCCGACACCACTATCACCAGTATGGTCACGCCGCTTATCACGCTGTCCGGGGCCAGGCGCTCTGACATCACGATCTTCTCGATGATGAACCACTCGAGGAGCCGGCCCAGGAGAATGCCCGGGATGATAGACGCGATGACGATCGCGACTGTCTCGACCGTGACGAAGGAGAACACCAGCCCCCACCCGGCCCCGAGCGTCCTCACGGTCGCTATCTCGCGCCGCCTCTCGAAGAGGATCACCGTGATCATGGAGAACAGCACCGCGAAGCCCATCGCGAACGCCATGATGTAGAAGATGAAGAAGAGCGTCTTCACGGCGTCGACAAGGTCCTGGAACACCCTGAGGATCAGCGACTTTGTGGCGACCTGGTAGACGCCCGGCAGCAGGCTCAGCTTGTCGGCCACCTTGATAGACTGGCCGGGCGCGGTGCGCGCGACCACGCCGTTAAACTGGCCTTGCTGCCCGGTGGTCAGCGCGGCCACTCTCTGGACGTAGCCCAGGTCGACGTAAGCGACGCCGCCGAAAGGCTCCGAGACGAACCCGGCGACAGTGAACGGGAGGGTGCCGACCGGTGTCTTCACGATCACAGAGTTCCCTATCTTCACGGGCAGTTTCTTTGTCGCGCCCCAGTTGAGGACTATCTGCCCGTCCCCGGGTACAGCCTTGCCTTTGACCGGGTAAGAGCCGTGCATCTTCGTGCCCTTCCTGAAGGCCTGGAGCTGCACGTCCAGCTCGTTCCCGCTGAAGCTGATCGCGGCCGGCACGTCGATGAATTCCTCGGCGCTCGTAACGCCGGGCATCGCCCGCACCGCCGCCAGCTCGTTCTGTCCCACCTGTCTCGACCAGACCGCGGCCACGTCCCACCGCAGGACGCCGTGCAGGTATTTCGAGACCGCGAAATCGAGGGCGTCCCTGCCGCCGCTGGCGGTCACCAGAAGGGTCAGCGTGGCGATGATGCCGAGGGCCGTGAGCAGGGTCCGGCGCCTGTTCCTCGACAGGTTACGCATCGACACGCGAAACCAGGTAGGCAGGACCGGTTCCCCGGCCTTTCCCTTCTTGACCTTGTGCTTGCCGGTCAGCGCGAGCCCGGCCGCCTGCCTCATCGCGTCGGCAGGCTTCATCCTGGCCGCGTGTCTCGCGGGAAGCAGCGCGCCGGCCACCGAGAAAACGAGGGCGGCGCCCGCGCCGATGAAAGCTATCCAGATCGAGAACGACGAGGCCGCGAGCGGAAGGTCGAATATCCCGCTGTATATGGAGATAAAGAGGATTGACATCAGGTAGCCGGCTATCACTCCCAGCACGCCGCCGGCAAGACCCATCACGAAGCCGAAGCCGGTGTAGTGGGCCACCACGTCGACCCGGTTGTAGCCCAGCGCCCTGGTCACGCCTATCTGCCCCTGCTGCGCGTAGACGATCTGGGTCATGGTGATGTAGAGCGCCAGGGACGCTACGGCGAGCAGGAGAATGGCGAAGAAGATGGCGATCTTCCCGACGTCGGTTATCTCTCTGTTGAGCGTCACGGTGCCCGGCTCTTCGGCCCCTGAGACCACTGCCGTGACGCCGTAGGGCTTCAGTACCACTTCGGCCTGCGACATGGCTTCGCGGGCCGCGTCCGGCGTGGTGGTCGTCGCGACGACCTGGTTGATGGCACCAGCGGTGTTGAAGATACTGCTCACGGCAGGGATGCGGACGAACGCCACCCCGAACTGGGAGGGGTCGGTCACGTACTCGGCGCGGCTGCGGACCAGCCTCAGGTACTCCGGGCTGACGGCGGAGCCGGACATCGTCAGCTTCACCGGCTCGCCCCCGGTCAGAAGCTTTATGGAGTCTCCCGGCTTGAGCTTGAACTGGTCGGTCAGGTGGTGCTCCGCCACGAAAGACGATGAGCCCACCGGCGGCATCGCGCCGACTTCCATCAGCAGCCCGTTGACCGAAGGGTCGCCGGTCGCCGGGAGCGACACGACCCTGATCGTGATGCGGCTGCCCCTGACCTCGCCCAGCACGTCAGTGACGTAGCGTCCCTGCGCTTGCGTGACGTTCGGGATGGCTTTGACCTGCGAGGCGGCGCTCGGGGGGGCGTTGCCCATCGAGGCGGAGAAGTCCTCGTAGTTCGTCTTCTCGCGGATGCTGTCAATCGACCTGCGGAGGGAGCGCTGGGCCATGAGCGGCCCGGCGAACATGATGATGCCGAGCGCGACGACGGCGATGATCGCCCCGACCTGGACCTTGTGCCCGGCCAGGTCGCGGACCAGCTTTCGATTCAACTTAGAATGATTTACTTTCAGACGCACCGCGGACAATCCTACCACAGGTCATCTGGACGGCCGGGCCTTTCCTCCATGAAGAGCCCGCCGGGGGCGCACCGGGCTCCCGCTTCGTCCCCTCGCTTTGCTCCTTGTTATAATCAAACGGCTGCAAACGCGTGAGGAAACGGCCGGACCGGGAGGCGATTGATGGAGCTTTTCGAGGTTATTCAGAATCGGCGGAGCATAAGGCGGTACAAGAAGGACGCCGTCCCGCCCGAGGCGATCGACAAGATCCTCGAGGCGGCGAGACTCGCCCCGTCGAGCAGCAACACCCAGTCGTGGAAGTTCAAGGTCATTTACGATGCCGCGACCAGGGCGAAGATGAAGGATGCCGCCTACGGGCAGAGGTTCGTGAACGACGCGCCGGTCGTCATCGTGTGCTGCCTGGATTTCCTGGCGTTCAAGGAGAAGGGCAAACAGACCCTCAAGCTCGTGCTCAGGGGCGTGCGGCCGAGCCTCGAGATGATGATGCGCTCGGTCCGCGGCGGCAAGGACAAGGAGTACGAGGCGGAGCGCACGATGATAAACGGGACGACCAACGTGGCGATCGCCACTGAACACATAGCCCTGGCTGCCGCCGACCTCGGGCTCGGCACCTGCTGGATACGGGCCTTCGACCAGCCGGCCATCCAGGAGCTGCTCGACCTGCCGGAAGGCGTGGTGCCGCTCTACCTGATGACCGTGGGCTACGCGGACGAATCGCCCGCGCCGCGCCCGCGCAAGTCGATGGACGAGATCCTGATAGTCGACGAGGAAGATTGAGCGGCGACTTTAGTCGCCGTGTCGATCTGGTCGAACCGCTCCGTCAGCTGAGTTCCTGGTAGAGCTCTTTCTTCATGACCTTCCCGAGCGGAGTCAGCGGCAGCGCGTCGCGGAACACCACCTCCGAGGGAACCTTGTACTTCGCGAGGCGCTCGGCGCACCACTTCTTGATGTCTTCCTCGCTCGGCGGCGGCTCCACGCCCGGCATCGGTACGATGTAAGCGCGGCCGACCTCGCCCATGACCGGGTCCGGGATGCCTATCACCGCGCTGAAGAGAACTACGGGGTGCTCCTGGAGGACGTCCTCGACCTCGGGCGGATAGACGTTCTCGCCGCCGCGGATGTACATCTCTTTCTTGCGACCGAGGATATAGACGTATCCGTCCTCGTCCAGAGTCCCCATGTCGCCGGTGCGGAAGTAACCGTCATCGGTCATCACTATCGCGGTCTCGTCGGGGCGGTTGTAGTATCCCTTCATGACCGCGTCGCCCTTGATGCTGATCTCGCCTGGCTCGCCCGGGGGAAGATGCATCCCCTCCGGGTCCAGGATGCTGACGTCTATTCCCTTGTTCGCCTTCCCTATAGAGGTGGACAGCCTCTCGTAAGAGTCCTCGTTCACGCGGGTGAAGGTTATAGCCCCGGAGCACTCGGAGAGCCCGTAGCCGTTTGTCAGGTAGACTCCCATCTTCTCCTTCGCCTTCCCGAACAGCTCCTTCGGGCTTGGCGCCGCCGCCACTACGGCCGCCTTCACCGACGAGAGGTCGTACGAGTCGAGGTCCGGCTGCATCATCACGATGATGTACTGCGCCGGCACCTGGCCGGTGACCGTGATCTTCTCGTCCTGGATGGTCTGCAGCACTTCCTGCGGAACGAACTGGTCGAGTATGACCAGCGTACCGCCCGCGTTCAGCATGCTTATGATCGCCATGACGCCGCCGCCGACGTGATTGACGGGGATGTCGAGGAGAAGCCGGTCATCGGATGTCACGCCCATCGCGTCGAGCTGGCCGTCCGTATAGGAGACCAGGTTCTTGTGCGTCAGCTCGGCGCCCTTCGGGACGCCGGTCGTGCCGCTCGTGTAGACCATGAAGGCCGTATCGTCCTCGTCGACGATAGACCTGGCTTCCTTCAGCTTCGCCAGCTTCTCCGGAGTCGGCGGCTCGAAGAACTCGGATGCCGCGACCGCCCCTTCTATCCTCGCCACCTGGTCCGCTTCGCCGAGCACCGCTATCGTCTTCAGCTTCGGGCAAGACGGCTTGATCTTGGTCACGACGTCGATGAAGTCGATGCCGCCGAAGCCCTCGGCGGTCACCATGAAAGTCGAATCGGAGTTGTTGACGACGAAGCCCGCCTCGAGCTCCGCGAAACGGTTCGACACCGGGACGGCGCACGCGCCCAGCGACGCGGCGGCAATATAACAGAACACGTACTCCGGGCTGTTGTTCTGGTACAGCGCCACGTGGTCGCCGCGCTTCACTCCCAGCGCCGCCATGCTGGCGGCGACTGCCGTCACCTTGTCCAGGTATTCGCCATAGGTGATCCGCCGGTCGTGGAAAACGATAGCCTCTTTGCCCGCGTCCTTCGCCGCGTGCTTCTCGAGCAGCTCGTGAAGCAACATGTCGCCCTCCTGTCCCTCGAAGTCCCTTCCCGCCATGGGTAAGATCCCGGGCTCCGGGTCCCGGGGGCAACATTCTATCAGGTGCCGCCCACCACGAGGCCTTCGACGAGCATGGAAGGTGCGGCGATCCCGCCGAGCAGCGGTGTGAAGCGTATGTTGGAGCCGAGCGCGGTGATGCCGTTAAGGAGCTCGGCCAGGTTACCGGCTACGGTGACTTCTCTCACGGCGTGAGCCCGCTTTCCGTTCTCGACCCAGAAACCCTTGGCGCCGACCGAGATCTCACCGGTCACGACGTTCATGCCGGCGTGCGTTCCCTGGAGCTCGAGCACCTCGAAGCCCCTGCCCATCCCGGACCTGAGCTCGTCGTGCGACGCCTCGCCTTTTTTCACCACCAGGTTGGTGGGGGTCACGCCGATGGGCGACCGGAAGGAGCCCCGTCCGGCGTTGCCCGTCGTGAGGGTGTCCATCCGCGAGGCCGTGTAGCAGTTATGGAGGTAGCTCTTGAGATTGCCCGCCTCGATAAGCGTCTTCTTCGACGTCGCTACTCCCTCCCCGTCGAAAGGGGACGTGCCGTAGCCGCCCTTCATCAGCCCGTCGTCGAGCAGTTCCAGCATTGGCGATGCGATCTGAGAGGAGAGCCTGTCCGCGAGGAACGACTTTCCCTTCACCACCTGCTCGGCGGAGAGTGCGGTCCCCAGCATCGCAATCAGTTCCGCGCACGTGAGGTTGTCGAACAGTACCGGCACCCTCGTGCTCTCCACCTGCTTGCCGCCAAGCAGGTCGACGGCCATGCTCGATGCCTCTCGCGCCGCCTCCGCCGAGTCGAGCTCGGCGAACGAGTGGCCGGCCGTGAAGCCGAACCCGGTCTGCGAATCCTCGCCTTCCCCCGCCATCGGGACCACGTACCCGTAACAGATCGAGGCGCGGAAGCCGGCCTTCAGGCCGCGGGTGTTCATCAGGAAGACGTCGCCGTATTCGTCGCTGTAGAGGGTGGTGTCGATTCCCCTTACCCGCTCGTCGTAAGCCCTGGCCTTTCGCTCCATCTCGAGCGTGAACTCGATCTTCTCCCCCGCCGGGATCCGCGCCACGTCGTCCGACCAGATGTCGAGGTCGTCGCCAAGGCGCTCCCCGGACGCGGAGCCTGCCGGGAAAAGCCCGGCGTCCGGCAGCCCTTTGTGCTCGTCCTCCGGTGAGAGCCGGGCGCTCTCCATCGCGGAGGCGACGGCTTCGCCCACCGATGAGCTCGAGAGGTCGGACGTATAAGAGCGGCCGGTCCGCCGCCCGATGAACACGCGGATGCCGAGCCCCGCCGTCTCGGAGTAAGAGAACTGCTCCACCTTGCCCCCGAAAACCTTGATGGTCAGCCCCGCTCCATGCTCGAGGAAAGCCTCGGCTTCATCGGCCCCCGAAGCGGCGGCGCGCTCGAGGGCCGCCTGCCCTGATGTGATGTTTATGTCCATATGTCTAAACTAACATATGGTCAAAAAGGCTGCTCAACTTGAGCATCCACGGCGGACAGACGGACGTTGACCTTCAAACCCTGGGCTACATTGGATTCTCGCCCGTGAGGGACACTCGTCCGGAGGACTGAGTGTCCGCTCACAATATTCCACCGGGGCGGAGCCGCGGAGAACATCTAACTGACAGAGCTTATCTTTCTTCTTTGGTTATCTGACCACGCTGTTTATCAGTGCGAGCTCGGACCCGGTCTTTCTTCATGGGACTCGGGGTAAGACATCACACCCCGGGTGTACACCCGGTCTGATCTTGATTGCCGGTCTTTTGAATGAGCTATCGTGTCCGGTCTACGACCGGTACGCGATGTGATATGTCGTTCGCCGCAGGCGAATGCACGAGACCGGGGGTAAGTTGAACCCGTGAAAACGCAGCTTACAGCGGTGCCCGACAGTGCTATTATTAGAACAAGCCGCAGGGAGTCTTCCCGGCGGCTTTGTTAAACCGTTTTTCGAGAGGTGAGCTTTTGGGCGAGACATTCTACGTTACGACGCCTATCTACTACGTGAACGATATCCCGCACATCGGCACGGCTTACACAACCGTCGCGGCCGACGTCACCGCACGATACCAGCGGCTCAAGGGGCGGGAGGTCTTCTTCCTGACCGGCGTCGACGAGCACGGGCAGAAGGTCGCCCAGGCCGCCGCCGACCGGGACGAGACCCCGCAGTCCTGGATCGACCAGATAGTCCCCAGGTTCACGGACACCTGGGAGCTTCTCGACATCTCGAACGACGACTTCATCAGGACCACGCAGAACCGGCACACCAAGGTGGCTCAGGACTTCATCGAGAAGCTGAAGGGCTCCGACGACATATACCTGAGCTCATACGAGGGCTGGTACTGCATCCACGACGAGTCGTTCCTGCTGTCCAGCCAGCTCAAGGACAAGTGCTGCCCCGACTGCAACAGGCCGGTGGAGTGGGTCAAGGAAGAGAACTACTTCTTCAGGCTCTCGAAGTACGCCGACCGGGTGCTGGCCTACATCGAGGAGAACCCGGAGTTCGTGCAGCCTGAATCGCGGCGCAACGAGGTCGTCAGTTTCATCAAGGGCGGGCTCGAGGACCAGAGTATATCCCGGACAAGCTTCGCCTGGGGGATCCCGCTCCCGTTCGACATGAAGCACGTCATGTACGTCTGGTTCGACGCCCTGCTCAACTACATCACGGCCGCGGGCTTCGGAGACGCGGACGGGCGCTTCGAGAAGATATGGCCGGCCGACTGGCACCTGGTCGGCAAGGAGATACTGCGGTTCCACGCAGTGATATGGCCCGCGATGCTGATGGCGGCGGACCTGCCGCTGCCCGACCATGTCTACGCGCACGGCTGGCTGACCGTCGAGGGCGAGAAGATGTCGAAGTCCCTCGGCAACGCCATAACGCCGCAGGAGGTGGTCGACGCTTTCGGTGTCGACGCTTACCGTTACTACTTCATGCGCGAGTTCTCATTCGGTGTCGACGGGAACTTCTCATGGCGGACCCTGCTGACGCGGTATAACGCCGACCTCGCCAACGACCTCGGGAACCTCGAGAGCCGGGTGATGACGATGACCGGCAAGTACCGCGGGGGGGTCGTGCCGGAACCCGGTGACGAGGGCGAAGAGGAAGAACGGCTGAGAGGGGCCGGCGAGGCCATCTTCGGCCACGTCGACGGTAAGCTCGAGAAGCTCGCCTTCAACGATGCGCTCTCGGATATCTGGGAGTTCATCCACGCGGTCAACCGCTACGTGGACGTGTCCGCGCCCTGGGCGATGGCGAAAGAGGGGCTCGAGCGGCAGCTCGACACCGTCCTCTTCAACAGCCTGGAAAGCCTCAGGGTCATCGCGCTGCTGATCGCGCCGTTCATGCCCCGCGCCGCGGAGAAGATGTGGGACCGTCTTGGTTTTTCATCTAATATCTGGGAGGAACGCCTCCCGGCCTCGCTGAGCTGGGGGCTGCTGCCGGTGACCAACAAGACGACGAGGGCCGAGGGCCTCTTCCCGAGGAAACTCGAAGAGAAGGAATGATACCGGACACCCACGCCCACCTCGACATGATCGAGGGCCCCCCCGAAGAAGCGGTCGAGCGCGCGCTCGATGCCGGCGTATCCCCGATCGTAACCATCGGCATAGACCTTGAATCGAGCCGCAGGGCGGTCGAAATGGCGGAGACGATCCCGGGGGTGTTCGCTTCGGTGGGGATACATCCCAACGACGCATCGCAATGGACTCCCGCGTCGATGGACGAAATCGCCCGCCTCGCCCACAAAGACAAGGTGGTGGCGGTCGGCGAGTCCGGCCTCGATTACTACCGCGACAGCGCCCCCGTTGCCATGCAGGCCGAATCCTTCCGCGCTCACATACGCCTCGCTAACGCGGTCGGCAAGGCGCTGATCGTACACGACCGCGAGGCACACGCCGACACGCTGGACATCCTCAAGGTGGAAGGCGCGGGAGACTCCCCGGTCGTCCTGCACTGCTTCTCCGGTGACGAGTCGGTGCTCGCCCGCTGCGTGGCGGCCGGTTACTACCTGTCGTTCGCCGGGCCGGTCACGTTCAAGAACGCCGAGGCCACGAGAGAGCTCGCTGCTCTCGTCCCGGAAGACCGCCTCCTGGCCGAGACCGACGCGCCGTTCCTCTCGCCGCATCCTTACAGAGGCAAGCCCAACGTGCCGGAGCGCGTGAGGCTCGTCGCCGACGCGCTGGCCTCGGCTCGCGGCGTCAGCCCGGAAACCCTCGACGCCATCCTGCGTGACAACGCCGCGGCCGCGTTCAAGCTTCCGGACGGTGGATGAATTGCCGCGAGGTGACCTCTCCTCCCCCGCGGTGACCAGGGCGCTGCTGGAGCAGGCCGGGGTCCGGCCGAGCAGGGCGCGGGGCCAGAACTTCCTCATCGATTCCAACGTGCTCTCAGTCATCGAGCGGATCGCGAAGTTTTCGAGCGAAATGACTGTCATCGAAGTCGGCGCGGGCCTTGGCGCCCTGACAGAGTTGCTGGCGGACAGGTGCGCGTCGGTCTACGCCCTGGAATCGGACCGCCGGCTCTTCACCGTCCTCGAGACAAGGCTGGGCGACAGGGACAACGTCCGGCTGCTCCATGAGGACGCTTCGCACTTCGACTTCGACGAGCTCAGGCGGTCCGGTGGTTTCAAGACCGCGCAGATGGTCTCGAACCTTCCCTACAGCATCGCCGGGTCCCTCGTCGTCGATTGCCTGATAAAGTACCCATGGATAGTCGCTTACACGGTGATGGTTCAGCGGGAGGTGGCGGACAGGATGACGGCCAAGCCTGGCGGCCGCGATTATTCGTCGGCGACGGTGAAGATAAAGAGCAGGGCGCGCGTTTCCCGGGCCGCGGAGGTCTCGCGGAACTGCTTCTACCCGAGACCGGCGATCGACTCAGCGATCGTGAGGATAGAAAGGCTGCCCGACGACTTGGCCGCCGACGCCGGACCTGACTTCGACAGGATAGTCACCGCCGCGTTCTCTCAGCGCCGTAAGAAGCTCGCAAACTCGCTCACATCCGGGCTGGATACGGAGCCAGCGAAGATCAAGGCGGCCCTTGCGGAAATCGAACGCGGGCAGTCCAGGGCGGAGGAGCTCTCCCCCGAAGAGTACGCCGCGCTCGCACGCGCGCTGGCAGGGGATGTCTGATCCTCATGCCCGATCCCTGCGAGATGGAGTCCAAGGTCGTGGCCGAAGAGCGGCGTGACTGGCATTCGATGACCGTCGAGGAGACGGTCGCGACTCTGGACACGGATGTCACGAACGGCCTGTCGAAGAGAGAAGTCGAGAAGCGGCTCGACCACTACGGCCCCAACAGGCTCAGGGAAGAGAAGCGAAAGCCCGCCATCCTCCGTTTCCTGCTCCAGTTCAACGACTTCATGGTCTACGTCCTGCTGGCCGCCGTGGTCATAAGCGTCGCCCTCCTGCAGGAATACCTGGACGGTATCGTCATCCTGGTGATCGTGATCCTCAACGCTCTGCTCGGCTTCGTCCAGGAATCCCGGGCGGAGAGCGCGATGGCCGAGCTGCAGCGGCTGTCCGCGCCGGAGGTAGCGGTGCGCCGTGATGGCACGGACGTCATCGTCCCGGCCTGTGACGTGGTACCCGGCGACCTGCTGATCATGGAGACCGGGGACATCACCGCCGCCGACGCCAGGCTGGTCGAGGCCGTCAACCTGCGAATGAACGAGTCAAGCCTGACCGGCGAGTCAATGGCCGTCGAGAAAGACGCCGGCAGGACGGTCGAAGCTGGGGCCGGGGTCGGGGACAGGCCCGACATGGTCTTCGCCGCGACGCACGTCGAATTCGGGCGGGGCACCGCCGTCGTTGTCGAGACCGGCCAGCGTACCGAGCTTGGCAAGATAGCCGACCTGCTCACACAGGGTAAGGCGAGGCCGACGCCTCTCCAGTCCGAGCTGCACGACGTCGGCCGGCGGATAGTCTACATCTGCCTCGCCGTCGTGGTGCTCGTGTTCATCGCCGGCGTCGTACGGGGAAACGAGATCAAGGTGATGTTCCTCTTCGCCGTGAGCCTCGCCGTCGCGGCCATCCCCGAGGGGCTTCCTGCCATCGTGACCATCACCCTCGCACGCGGGATGCAGAGCATGGCGCGGCACAACGCCATAGTGCGCAACCTTCCGGCGGTCGAGACTCTCGGCAGCGCCGACTTCATCTGCACCGACAAGACCGGGACCCTCACGCTGAACAAGATGACCGTGACGGACATGCTGTTCGCCGACGGTGCCCATTACCTTCTCGCTGATGTCATGGACGGAGGCACTGCCCGCCAGGAGGAGAGGTTCCGCGAGATGTGCCTGGTCGGGGCGCTCTGCAACGACGCGAGGCTCGGCGCCGAGGGCACTTACCTCGGCGACCCGACCGAGGTCGCCATACTCGAGACGGCGATCGGCACCGGCATCGACAGGGCGGACATCGATTCACGCTTCCCCCGGGTCGCCGAGGTCCCCTTCGAGTCGGAGCGCAAGATGATGACCACCGTACATGGGAGCGACGGCGCCTTCATGGTCGCCTCCAAGGGAGCTGTCGAATCGCTTCTGGCCCGGTGCTCGACGATCGCCCTGCCATCGGGAGAAGTCCCCCTGGACGACGACAGTAGAAAGCGTGTCCTCTCATCGACGACCGAACTCGCGTCCCAGGGCCTGAGGACGCTTGGATGCGCCTCCAGAAGGGTGGACGGCGCCATCGAGCTCGACAGCCCTGAGGCGCTCGAGAACGACCTGCTGTTCCTCGGCTGCTTCGCGATGAAGGACCCGCCCCGGCCGGAGGTCGAGGCCGCCCTGAAGACCTGCAGGGCGGCAGGCATAGACGTCGCCATGATAACCGGTGACCATCGCGCTACCGCCGAGGCGATCGCCCGCGAGCTCGGCATGCTGGTCCAGGGCCGTCACGTGCTCGAGGGCAAGGACATCGAGCACATGACCAAGGAGCAGCTCTCTCAACAGGTCGAGGACGTAGTCGTATACGCGAGGGTGTCGCCGCACCACAAGGTGAAGATAGTTGAGTCCCTTCAGGACCGCGGCCACATCGTGGCCATGACCGGCGACGGGGTCAACGACTCACCGGCACTCGAGAAGGCGGACATCGGAATCGCGATGGGCATCACCGGGACCGACGTAGCCAAACAGGCCAGCGACATGGTCCTCTCCGACGACAACTTCGCGACCATCGTCCAGGCCATCAGGCAGGGACGCGTGATATTCGACAACATCAAGAAGCCCATCTACTACCTGCTGTCGTGCAACGTCAGCGAAGTCACGAGCATGTTCATCGCTATGCTGGCCGGCTTCCCGCTCCCGCTCATCCCGGCCCAGGTGCTCTGGATCAACCTGGTGACCGACGGGCTCCCCGCGCTCGCGCTGGCCGGCGAGCCGGCCGAAAAGGGCATCATGACGAGGAAACCGAGGCTCATCGGCGAGAACATACTCACGCTGAAGAAGCAGGGCCGGCTCGTGATGCAGGGGCTCATACTGACCGCGGGCGCGCTGATCGCCTACATGCTCTCGTACTACCTGCTCCACTTCGACTGGACGCACGCCGGGCCGGGGCAGGACGCCGCCAGGACGGTACTCTTCACCACGATGGTCTTCGCCCAGGTGCTTCACTCTTACAACTGGCGCTCCGAGACCCGCTCGATGTTCAGGGAGGTGCCGTGGGCCAACCGCTTCCTCTTCTTCACGTTCTTCCTCTCGATCGGGCTGCAGATGGCCGTCATCTACCTGCCCTTCATGCAGAAGGCTTTCCATACCCGACCGCCGACGGCTGAAGCGTGGGGCGTGATACTGGTGTGCGCGTTCGTGCCGGTCATCCTGATCGACAGGCTGAAGGTCTTTATCGCCTGGCGCGAAAGACGCGCCGCAAAAGTCGCGGCATAAAAGGACCGGGGCGGGATTCTCACTCCCGCCCCGTATCTGAAGGCCGGCTCCGCGGTACCGGCTCCTCTTAATCGATCACCCTGTTGTAGTCCCATCCCTGGAACGGAGTCCCGTCGAGGAACGTTCCCGTTACCAGGAACATCACGTGGTCGCCAACCGGAACGTTCGAGATGTCTTTCCTGTCGAACTTGAGTTGCAGGGTCCCGTTGCCTTCGACATTCGACGATATCGGGTGTGCCCCGAAGAGCACGAGGCTGGCGACGTCAAGGTTACTCGGGTCGTAACCGGGTGTCATCGCAATGAATGCCGTGAACTTGCCGTTGCTCTTCAGGTTCAGCGTCTCTGGAACGATCTTTATGCTATTGACCAGGTTCGGTCCGGGTGGGAAGCCCGGCGCATCCCAGGGCGGCGTAGGCACGCTCGAGGGCGGCTGCGGATTGGTCGCCGGAGGCTCCGGGTCGCTGGCGGGAGGCTGCGGGTCCGTCGCCGGAGGCGGGTTGTCGCCGGGGCCGGGGCCGGGGCCTGGGTCGGACCCGGGCGGAGCCGGGTTGGTCGCGGCGGGTGGATGGTCCGTATCGTCCTTCCAGCCCTCGCCCGGGTTGCCCGAGCCGTCTTGCCACTCGAAACGTCCGTAGTCCAGCACCGCGCCCTGCCTGAGCGTTATGAAGTGGGCGATGCCGGAATGCTCGAGCGTGATCAGGGTCAGGCACCAGTTGTCGACGTTGGGCTGCCAGCCTCCCTCGTAGTAGAACTGGTTCTGCAGGATCCCGACCTTGCCGGGGAGCAATCCCCAGTTGTTCGAGATGTCCGAGCCGGGACCCTGGGAGACTCCGCTGAACCAGATATTGTCGAGCCTGAAGCCGTAGCCTCCTCCGGCCGCCAGAAGGCCGTGGAGCCCGCTCAGGTCATTGGCCGCGAGGGGCTGGCCGCCGTCGCCGACGGTCAGGTCGACCCAGTAGATCCTGGTCTCGAGAAGGCTCATGTAATGGGCCTCCACTGGCGAGTACCCGTTCGCCATGTAGTCACCCTCCGCCTTCATAGCGGCCGGAGGGTCCCAGTCCCGGTACGACTCGATGCCGTCCGGCGGTCTGCCCTGCTCCCTCATCTTGAGCCAGACCCTGTCCATACACTGGGCGCCGGCCTTCAGATTGTACTCGGCCGTAACCTGGTCGGCCTTCTTCCTGTTGTTAAGGAGTATGGGCACCGCGACCGCCACCAGGACCCCGATGATCAGGATCACTATCATCAGCTCTACGAGCGTGAAGCCCAGGCCGTGGGCGCGATCGCTCATGAACTGCGTGATGGTGAAGAACTTCTTGCGTTTCATGTCAGGGCCTCCTCCCGCCGAGGCACGTATTCTCATCAAAGGTATCGACTGAGAACCGCGCCCGGGAAAAGCCGACAACTTAACGCTTTTCTTCTCACCCCTTTGCGCTTACTATCACCCGTTCGGGCTATACTCGGACACTACTTAACGCTTCCGCACGTCACGGCAAGGTCGTAGATGATGCTCCGCGCTGGAAAATATCCCCCCCCGGTACGTTTGGTTGGAAGGCTGCCGGCCTGTTTCACCTCTTTTTAACAGACGTGAAGTCCCGGTATTTGCCTTTATGAACGGGGTTTATCGCCTCCCGGGAGGCCCTCCGACAAGCGTTTGCGTTAAAAGAAGATTAACCTCGTAAAGCTTCTATTAAATGGCTTGAACCGGCCATTCTCTGATGTATCCTGCAAGAAGGGTTGCGGTTGTCGTCCTCAACGAACCGTCCCTGGAAAGCGGAGGATCCCATACCACCTCCGCTTTCCTTTTTTTAGACAGACTGATGGGCCGGGAAAACCAGGTGGCAGCTAGCCGGCCGGAATTGTTGCGGTTGGACGGCTTGGCGTGATGGATAGCCTCTTGGAAGTTACTCCGGCTTCAACTTCTCGAGGCCGCTGGTTCCCTCTATCTTCAGGCCCGTGTATTTCGCGCCGGTGAAATCCGCGCCGGTGAGGTCTGACCCGGTGAGGTCCACTTCCTGCATGAAGGCGTTTATCAGAACGGATTCGCGCATGTCGCATCCGCGGATGGACGTCCGCACCAGGAGGGCCCTCACGAAGAGGCCTTCGAAGAGGTAGGCGCCGGACAGGTCCGCGTCGAGGAGGTTCGCGTTTCGCATGTCGGCGCGGCTCAGGTTGGCCTCGCGCATGTCGGCGTTCGAGAGGTTCGCGTGGGTCATGTATGCCTGCTCGAGGTTCGCCTTCTTCAGGTCGCACCCGGAGAGGTCGGTGACCATGAAGTTGGCGTACTTCAAATCGCGTCCGGAAAGGTCGATGCCTGACAGGTCGGGTCGGACCTGCATGTCCGACTTGCGCCACTCGTTCCAGGCCTTCACGCCTTGCTCGATGATCTCGAGGTGTTTCTCGTCAGCCATCCGTTCAGTCCTCCCGCGCCTTTATTGATCGAAAGCCCTGACACGGGCCCTGCATACGATGGTGGAGGTAGGCGGGTTCGAACCGCCGACCTCTGGCTTGCAAAGCCAGCGCTCTCCCAACTGAGCTATACCCCCACGGTAAAGCGCAAAGAATATACCACCTTGCGCGCTTCAATCACAGCGGCCATATCAGCGTCAGCTTCTAGGGAGTAGAACCCTGGACTGCTTTGCCGGAATTGACTATCTTGTCAAGCTTCACCTTCAGGTATTTCGTGTAAGATTTTCTGAAGGTAGGTGTGTCCTGGTATGGGTATATGTCGGCTACATCGTCTTCACTGATGGGAACGATTTTGCCGTGAGCGTCGAGGAGAACAAAGTTCGGCAGACTTATCACATCGTACTTTGCCTTGAGTTCCTTGCCCTCCGGAGTACTGCAGTTGACTGTCTCGAATTGAACCCTGCCCTCGTAGTCCGTCTTTAGGCCGCTCACTATTGGCCCTAAGACTCCTTGCAGATCACGACCGTCCGGTGTAAAGAACAGGAATCTGGGCTGCGTCTTTACACAACCGCATACGGTCAGTACTCCGATCACAGATGCGACAAGCATGATCGTGACAATCCTGAAAAAAGCCTTTTCCCGCATCCGATAATGATACATCGAAGTCTGCGCTGCGGTTTGACATCGACGCCAGGCCACCCTATACTCGGCCCATGGTGATTAAAGCAACAGGTACGACAAAGCTTCACAGCTTCTGGTGGGACTCTCTATAGAGGGTCCGAACCAGCGCGCCTGAAAGCGTAGAGTCCGCGTGACCCTCATTGAGGGTCACGGTTTTTTTTATGCCGTGACACGTGTCGCGGCTTTTTCTTTTGGAGGAGAGATGCAAGGAACAGTGACTGAGAGCGGTTTCCGGGGACGCACGTCTTCGATGGTCGTCTCGCCGACGCGCGAGGAGTTCGGCAGGCTCGGAGATGAGTACAACCTCGCGGTCATGTGGGCGGAGGTGTCGAGCGACCTGGAGACGCCTATATCGGCTTTCATGAAGCTGCGCGATACCCGCCCGTGCTTCCTCCTGGAGAGCGCCGAGTCGGACGAGATGTGGGGCCGGTACTCCTTCCTCGGCTTCGACCCGGGGGCGGTCGCAAGGCTCGAGGGTTCACAGCTGGTCGTCACGTATGCGGACCGTGAAGAGACTATCGATGGGGACCCGGTCCGCGGGCTGTTCGAGCTGGTCGAGTCGGCGAGTGTCTTCGTGCCGGAGAGCCGCAGCGAGATGCCTTTCACGTTCGGGGCGGTCGGCTACTTCGGATACGGCCTGCTGCCGTACCTCGAGAAGGTGAAGCTCGCGTACAGGCCCTCCGACGTGCCCGAGATGCTCTTCATGTTCCCGAGGAGCCTGGTGATGTTCGACCACCTCCGCTCGAGGATCAGGCTATGCGCTCTCGTTGAAACGGGCGGCGGACATGAAGCGCGCGCCAGAGAATACGAGAGCGGCATAAGTAAGATCGCGTCCATGGCTCAGAGGCTCTCTGAGAGGCTTCCGACGGGCATGGCGATGGAGCTGCCCGATACGGGGTTCGACGGCTCTGAATTCGAGGGCGTCGAGTGCAACGTGACGAGAGGCCGGTTCGAATCGATGGTCTCACAGGCCAGGGAGCACATCCTCGCCGGTGACGCCTTCCAGGTGGTCGTATCGCAGCGGTTCTCCTTTGAGTTTTCGACGGACGCGCTGTCCGTCTACAGGCAGTTGAGGGCGGGCAACCCGTCTCCTTACATGTTCTACCTCGAGTTGCCGGACGTCACGCTGGCCGGCTCTTCACCCGAGCCCATGGTCACGAGCCGGGGCCGGAAGGCGACGATCAGGCCGATCGCGGGTACGAGGCCGAGGGGCGCGGACGCCGTCGGTGATACGCGCCTCGCTGAAGAGCTGAAGGCGGACGGGAAGGAGAGGGCGGAGCACATCATGCTCGTCGACCTCGCGAGGAACGACCTGGGCAGGGTCTGCGAGCCCGGCAGCGTCAGGGTGACCAGCCTGATGGAGACGGAGAAATACTCGCACGTGATGCATATGGTCAGCGAGGTCGAGGGGACCCTCAGGGAGCGCAACGGCAACTACGACCTGCTGCGCGCGTCGTTTCCCGCCGGCACGGTATCCGGCGCTCCGAAGGTGCGCGCCTGCGAGATCATCGACTCGCTGGAGCCGGACGCGAGAGGCCCCTACGCCGGTGCCATCGGGTACCTGAGCTACTCAGGGGACATGGACACCTGCATCGCCATAAGGACGGCGGTGATACGTGACGGGCAGGCGCACGTGCAGGCCGGCGCCGGGATAGTCGCCGACTCACAGCCGGAGAGCGAGTACTTCGAGACCATGAACAAGGCGCGGGCTGTCGTGAAGGCCGTCCGCTCGGCCGGGAGGGAGACGAGATGAAGACCAGGGTCGTACTGATAGACAACTACGACTCGTTCACCTACAACCTCAGCCAGCACCTGGAGCTGCTGGGGAGCGAAGTCCTGGTGAGGCGGAACGACGAGGTGGACGTGCAGGGCGTGAGGGCTCTCTCCCCCACTCACGTGGTGGTATCGCCCGGGCCCGGCGGACCCGCCGATGCCGGTGTCTCCTGTGACGTGGTCAGGGAGCTGGCGGGCGAGCTGCCGATACTGGGCGTGTGCCTCGGGCACCAGGTGATCGGGTCGGTGATGGGCGGGCGCGTCTTGCGCGGCCCGGCTCCCGTGCACGGCAAGACTTCTCTCGTCCACCACGACAGCCGGACGATATTCAGAACGCTTCCGAACCCTCTGGAGGCCACCAGGTACCATTCGCTCATCGTCGACCGCGACTCCCTTCCGGACTGCCTGGAGGTCACCGGCACCACGGACGACGGGCTGGTGATGGGGCTCAGGCACCGCGAGCTTTCCGTCGAGGGAGTGCAGTTCCACCCCGAGTCGATACTGACGGACAGCGGGATGAAGATGCTCGAGAACTTCCTGGCGATGCGGGGCGGGCTCCGGGCCGAAGCGGCGTCCGCGCCCGCAACCGGGCACCGGGACGAGGTAGAGCTCATCAAAGAGGCCGTCGGAAAACTGGCTCATGGAGAGCACCTCGAGCGGGGCGAGGCCTACTCGGCAGCGCTCGCCATCCTCTCCGGCGACGTGCCCGACGCGCTCATCGCCGGGCTGCTGATCGGACTGAAAGCCAACGGCGAAACGGCGGACGAGATCGCCGGCTTCGCGGCCGCCATGCGGGAAGTGCGGATTTCCATACGCCCGCGCAGCGAGACGCTGGTGGACACCTGCGGGACGGGCGGGGACCGCAAGGGCACTTTCAACATCTCTACGACGTCGGCGTTCATCGCCGCGGCGGCCGGAGCGTCCGTCGCGAAGCACGGCAACCGGGGCGTCTCGTCGGGCTGCGGCAGCGCGGACGTGCTCGAGGCGCTCGGAGTCGATATCGAGATGTCCCCGGAGGCCGTGAGCCGGTGCATCGATACGGTCGGGCTCGGCTTCATGTTCGCGCCGGGATTCCATCCCGCGATGAAGCGGGTCATGGGTGTCAGAAAAGCGCTGGGGATGCCGACCGTGTTCAACATCCTCGGCCCGCTGACCAACCCGGCGGGGGCGACCGCGCAGGTGCTGGGCGTCAACAGTCCCGGCCTCACCAGGCGGATGGCGGAGGTCCTGCGCGGGCTCGGGACAACGCGCGCCTACGTGATCCACGGCCTCGACGGGATGGACGAGTTCACACTGGCGGGCGACACGATGGTGTGCGAGGTGTCGGGCGGGACCCTGAAGGAATACGTCCTCGGGCCCGAAGACCTGGGCCTCGACCGCTGCCGCGAGAGCGACCTGGCGGGAGGCAGCGCCGCGGACAACGCGGACATACTCAAGCGCGTCCTCGGAGGCGAGCAAGGGCCGAGGCTCGATGTCTGCCTGGCCAACGCCGGCTTTGCTCTCGCCGCGGCCGGTGTGGCCGCCACAGCACAGGACGGCGTCTCGCTCGCCCGCAAGGCTGTCGAGGCGGGCGCGGGCGCGGTGGTTCTCGAGGACATGCTGGCGTACTCGAGGGCGGGTGGTCGCGATGTTCCTTGAAGAAGCTGTGAAACGCGCGGAGAGCTCCTCCCTCGAGCGGATGAAGGAAGTGCCCGCCCCCGGGCTGGAGCGGCAGGTGGAAGAGCTGCCACCCGGTCCCGGGTTCACTGAGGCATTACACAGGGGCGAAGGACCTCTCCGCGTCATCGCGGAGGTCAAGCGGCGTTCGCCATCGGCTGGTCCGATAAAGGCAGGGGCACTGGTCTCGAGCCTGGTCAGGTCGTACGAGCTCGGCGGAGCCAGCGCGGTCTCTATCCTCACGAGCGAAGAGTTCGGGGGCGACCTCTCCGACCTCGGGGAAGCGAGATGCGCCACCGCGCTCCCACTGCTAAGAAAAGATTTCATATCGAACGAGTACCAGGTGCTGGAAGCGAGGGCATACGGCGCTTCAGCGGTGCTGCTGATATCCGACGCTCTCGAGGAGAAACGGCTCGGGACGCTCATCCGCTTCTCGCGGGAGCTCGGCCTCGCCGCCCTGGTCGAATCGCACGCGCGCGACAGCCTGGAGAAAGCGCTCGCTGCCGGCGCCCGCCTGATGGGGATCAACAACAGGGACCTCGCCACACTCGAGGTGGACCCCGGCACTTTCGGCAGGCTCTTCCCTCTCATCCCGGACGGTGTGACCACGGTATGCGAGAGCGGAGTGAGGACCGCGGACGATATGGTCCGGGCCGCCGGGCAGGGAGCCGACGCGGTCCTTATCGGAGAAGAGCTGATGCGCGCGGAGAGCCCGGCCGGGAGGCTGCGCGAGCTGCGCATGGCGGGCGCTGCTGGGAGACCTGCCGGCCGCAGGCGCGGGGAAGTGGGGAGGCGCCGGTGATGTGGATCAAGATATGCGGCATCACCAGGCTCGAGGACGCTCAGGCCGCCTCGACCTTCGGCGCCGACGCGGTCGGGTTCGTGTTCGCCGACAGTCCCCGCCGGGTAACGCCGGAGGAAGCGCGCTCGATATCTCTCGGAATGCCGGAGGGCACGGCAAGGGTCGGCGTGTTCGTTGACGCACCACTGCTGGAGGTCAGGGAGACGGCCCTCTACTGCGGCCTCGACATGGTGCAGCTGCACGGCAGCGAGAGCCCGGAGTATTGCCGTGCGCTCGGTGACATGGTGATCAAGGCCGTCCGGGTCCGGGACGGGATGGACGTACTCCGGTCCCGCGTCTATGGCGGCACCAGGCTCCTGTTCGACTGTCACGACCCGGAGCGCGCGGGCGGGACCGGTCGGTCGGTCGACTGGAAGCTGTTGCACCTGATCGACAGCAGGGCTCAGGTGATAATCGCCGGAGGCCTCCGGCCCCCGAAGGTGGCGGAAGCGGTCAGGCTGGCGAGGCCGTTCGGCGTCGACGTCTCGAGCGGTGTCGAGTCTGGGCCGGGCCGCAAGGACCCGGTGCTGATGTACGAGTTCATAGAAAAAGCGAGGAAGGCTGACTTCGAGGTGAGCAGATGTTAGAGAAGAAACTGGCAGCGCTCGACAGGGACAGAAAGCCGGTGGGGTATTTCGGGGAATTCGGCGGACGGTACGTGCCGGAGCCTCTGATGGCCGCCCTGGAAGAGCTCGCTGAAGCGTACCGGGACGCGATGACCGACGAGATATTCCTGGAAAGGCTTCGCCGTCTTCGCGAGGAGTACGCCGGCCGCCCGACCCCGCTCTATTTGGCCGAGCGGATGACCCGCGAGCTCGCCGGAGCGAAAGTCTACCTGAAGCGCGAGGACCTCTGCCACACCGGGTCGCACAAGATAAACAACACCCTCGGCCAGTGCCTGCTGGCGTCACGGATGGGAAAGCGTCGAGTGATCGCGGAGACCGGGGCGGGCCAGCACGGGGTTGCCTGCGCGACCGCGGCCGCTCTCCTCGACCAGGAGTGCGTCGTCTACATGGGCAGCGTCGACATCGAGCGCCAGGAGCAGAACGTCTTCAGGATGGAGCTGCTCGGAGCGGAGGTCCGCCCGGTCGAGACCGGCAGCAGGACCCTGAAAGACGCGGTGAACGAGGCCATGAGGGACTGGGTCGCCAACGTCGAGTCGACCCACTACTGCCTGGGATCGGTCGTGGGCCCCCACCCGTTCCCCGCCATGGTCAGAGACATGCAGTCAGTCATCGGGGACGAGACGCTCGAGGCTTACGGGAATCTCACGGGCGGGATGCCCGACATGCTGGTCGCGTGCGTTGGCGGGGGCAGCAACTCGATCGGTCTGTTCTCCCCGTTCGTCGGCAGGGGCCCTTTGCTCGTCGGCGTCGAGGCCGGGGGCGCCGGAGCCTCCGACGGCATGCACTGCCGCAGCCTGGGACTGGGCGACGTGGGCGTCCTGCACGGGTCGAAGAGCTACCTCCTTCAGGACGCCGCCGGCCAGGTGCTCGAGACTCATTCTGTCTCGGCCGGGCTCGACTATCCCGGTGTGGGGCCGGAGCACTCATTTCTGAAAGACAGTGGCCTGGCGCGATACACGAGCGTCAGTGACGAGGAGGCCCTCCGCGCGGCGGTCTTCCTGTCGAGGACGGAGGGAATAATCCCGGCGCTCGAGAGCGCCCACGCAATAGCGTTCGCGATGAAGGCCGCGCCGGCGATGAGCCGTGATGAATCGATAGTCGTCTGCCTTTCAGGGCGTGGCGACAAGGACCTCGAGACGATCAGGAGGCTGGCCTGATGGGCGTTGAAAGATTGAAAGGCATGTTCGCTTCGCTCGAAGGGGAGCGGGCCGCTCTGATCGCATACGCGACCGGCTACTACCCGGACAGGAAGAGATGCGAGAATGTCATCGTCACGATGCTCGACAGCGGGGCGGACGCGATAGAGATAGGCATTCCGTTCTCTGACCCGGTGATGGACGGCCCGGTGATCCAGGAGACGAGCAGGCAGGCCCTGAACGCCGGGGCGACGCCGGACGGCATCCTCGAGATGGTCGCGTCTCTCAGGAGGTACACCGACCGCCCGATCCTCGCGATGACTTACTACAACATAGTGCATCGCTACCGACCGGGCCCGTTCGCCCGCGACGCCGTATCGGCCGGGCTGGACGGCCTTGTCGTGCCGGACCTTCCCGCCGAGGAGATGGGGCAGTTCAAGGACGCATGCGACGCCGCGGGCCTTGCGACCGTGGCTTTCTGCTCCGGCACCACCAGCCCTGAGCGGATCGCCCTCGCGAGCGGGATGACCACCGGGTTCCTCTACTGCATCTCCCTCCTGGGGACAACCGGGGAGCGCGACTCGCTCGACCCGGGGCTGCCCGGCTTCATGCAGGCCGTGCGTGAGAACGCTGATGTTCCGCTCGCTGTGGGGCTGGGGATCTCTACCCCGGAGCAGTGCGCCGGGGCTGGGCGCATCGCTAACGGGGTCATCGTGGGAAGCTCGTTCATGAGCTCGGTGGCGCGGGGAAAAGGAGACCTTTCGGCGCTCTCCTCCCTGGTGTCGTCGATGGCCCTCGCGCTTTGAGCGCCCGGGCGAACGCCATCCGGAGGACCGCTTCTTCCTCCATTATTTCCCTTTCCGGCTGACAGGGTTAAATATTTCTTAAAAACCGCTCGCGCCAACAGGAGCACCGCCCACGGCCTAGAATCAACCACTTGCGTACGGAAGGCCACTAGAACGGAGGTTCTCGAAATGCTTGCACCTGAAGAGACCGAGCGGGGGCGGGCCGAGCAGAAGCCAGGCAACGGGCAGCGCGACCGTAACCTGTTCGTGATGCAGGCGCACCGCGGCAGAAGCCTGCACTTCGACCTTGGCATCGAGGTCGGCGGCAACCTGAAGATGTGGCACCTCAAGGAGATGCCGAGCGCCGATCCGGACGAGACCAGCACGGCTACGCTCTCGGGCGAGCAGCCGCTCAAACAGGTCGATTACGAAGGCGTCGTCAAGCGCGGCGCGCGTGCCGGCACGTTCATGGTGTGGGACCGAGGCACCGTGAGCGACGTCTCCGGTGGTGACGGTCACTCCATATCGAGAGCCTTGAAGAACGGTTACATGGAGCTGGAGCTTCAAGGCCAGCGGATGAGAGGCGCGTACTCCCTGGTCAGGATCGCGAAAGGGGCGGAGCAGGTCTGGCTGCTCAGGAAGCTGCCGGACGAGTGGGCCGGTGAGAGCTGGTCGAAGGACTGGAACAGCTGGTCCGTGGCCTCCGGCAGGACCCTGGCGGAGATCGAGGAGGACGACCGGCGCAGCGAACAGCAGGTCACCGCGAGGCAGCCGGCGATGCGGTTCGGGAGAGCCTTTCCGATCGGCAGGATGGCTCATCACACCTGAGAGAAAACGGCACGGGGGATTTTTCGAGGAGCGCGGCTCGGGCCGCGCTCCTTCACTTTGGCGGGGTCACGTGACGAAACGGACCAGCCTGTGCAGCAGCCCGCGCGTCTTCACGTACGGCGGGTACCTGAGATAGATGTCGAAGAGGTTGGACCTCTTCATCACCGCCCTTGGGTTCGAAAACGTCTCGAAGCCGTAGCGCCCGTGGTAGCGGCCGAAGCCGCTCATGCCGACGCCGCCGAACGGCAGCGACGTGTTGGAGTAATAGACCATCGTGTCGTTTATGCAGACGCCGCCCGAGGTAGTGCTCGCGAGCACCCGGCGCTGGCGCTCCCTGTTCTTCGTGAACAGGTAGAAGGCGAGCGGTTTCGGGTGCCTGCCGACCAGCTCGAGTGCGTCGTCGAGCGAGTCGTAGGCGATCACGGGTAGCACCGGACCGAATATCTCCTCGCCCATGGCCGGGTGGTCCTCGGTCACGTTGTCTATGACGGTCGGTGCGATGTAGAGGCTGTCGCGGTCCATGTCGCCGCCGACCACTATGTCTCCCTGGATGAGCGCTGAAAGCCTGTCGAAGTGCCTCTCGCTCACGATCCTCCCGAAGTCCGCGCTGTTCTTCGGGTCCGCGCCGTAGAAGTCCGTTATCACGCCGGCGATGCGGGAGATGAGCTCGTCTTTGACCGAGCTATGCACCAGCAGGTAGTCGGGCGCGATGCACGTCTGGCCGGCGTTGAAGTACTTGCCCCACGCGACCCGCCTCGCGCACGCCTTCGTCATCGCGTCCGGCTCGACTATGCACGGGCTCTTCCCTCCCAGCTCGAGGGTCACCGGCGTGAGGTTCTTCGCGGCCGCCTCCATGACCAGCTTTCCGACTTTCGAGCTGCCCGTATACATTATGTAATCGAACCTCTGCTCGAGGAGCTCTGTGCTCACTTCGGGCCCGCCCTCCACGACCTTTACGCAGGCAGGATCGAACGCGTCCGATATCATCCTCGTCACTACCGCCGATGTCGCCGGGGCAAGCTCCGAGGGCTTCAGCACAGCACAGTTGCCCGCCGCCATGGCCGCGATCAGCGGCGAGAGGACGAGCTCCATCGGGTAGTTCCAGGGACCGATGATGAGGACGACACCGAGCGGCTCCTCGATGACCATGCTGCGCGCGGGCTGGAGGTAGGAAGGTGTGTGTGCCCGCCGCGGGCGGGACCACTCGGAAAGCCGGTATACCGCCTGCTCCGCGTTGACGAGCGTGGTCGCAACGTCGGCCACGTAAGCCTCGTAGACCGGTCTCCCGAGGTCTGCCTTCAGGGCCGCGACGATATCGCGCCTGTTGTCGCCGATTGTCTTCCTCAGGAGCTTCAGGTGCTCGATGCGCCAGGATATCTCACGCGTAGCCCCGCTGTCGAAGAACGAGCGCTGTGCCGCGACGATTGAACCCGCTTCGCCAGGCTGCATGGCCGACCCCCCTGTAGAGCTCGGTTACCTAAGCAGGGAGTTCAGCAAATCGGTCGTCACTCCTGCGCGGGCGTGCGCGAGTGATGTCAAACGTAAGGGTGTGCGGCCCCGGCCGTCCTCAGCTGTCGACCGGCTTGGGCGTGTAGTCCCTGACAAGCTTCACGACCGATACCAGGATCACCGGCATCATCGTGAAGAACCCGATGAGCGCCACCTGGTTCATCCCGTTCTCGAACCAGTTCATCATGAGAACGACCGGCGCCACCGAAACCAGGAAATAAGCGTATATCGGGACCGGGAGGTCGTTGATCAGCTTGCCTTTTATCTTGTTGTCGCGCTGGAAGAACAGCATGAAGATGAGGACGATGAAGAACGGCGCAAGCCACCAGCCGACGAAGTTGCCGATGGGCACGCCTCCCTGGCCCCTCCATACACCGAGCTCCTTGAGATAAGGCCCGCCCTTCCACCACCACCACGGCTCGAGCAGCGGGTGCTTCCCGGCAGCCAGGCGAGCGGCGGGGTTCGCCCAGATCGCGGAGGTCGCGAACGGGTCGACCATCATGTCCCACGCACAGGTGAGGGTCGCAGCGGTAGCGGCCATCAGGAGAGCCCAGATGGACTTGCCCCACCAGGATCGCTGCGGCCTCCTGCCGTTGAGGCCCACGAGCCAGTCCACCAGCATGAACGACGCGTAGATGATCACCGACCATGTCACTATTATCAGGATAGGCACGCCGCCGAGGCGCGGGCCGAGGGCGTTCGTATACGTGTATGTGCCGAAGAACCAGCCGTAGTTGTGGCCGATTGCCTCGCAGATGAAGCTGATAATGAAAGCGATCAGGAAGAACGCGACGGTCTGCCTGATCCCCTTCACGATGACCGAGTGCCAGATCACGACGGCCAGCATCAGCAGCATCGCGCTGCCGACCATCTCCACCCTGAGGGGCGGACGGTGCATACCCCACGAGACGAGGATGACGATCGCGATCGAGACGTAGACGAGCATGACGATCCCGACCAGTAGCCTGTGGCTGTGAGGGCTGTCGATCCAAGCCTGGATGATTGGACTGTGCTTCTTCTGCGCGCCGGACTCTTCCATGCCTGCCCCTTTCATCGGATGCCGACGTGATTCTACCAGAGGAACCACAGGGGTCAGGTCCCAAATCTTGAATTTTCGGAATTTGGGGCCACGTCTGATAAAGCGTTAAAGCCGCGGACTCTCAGTCCGCGGGGCAGGCTGCGCTCTCAGGATTCCCGATTAATCCCCGGTCTCTCGCATTCGCTCCGCGAACGTCATATCGCATCGCTTGCAAATGGGGTCAAACCTAAAAACTTACATAACAGGTTGTCTTGTCGGCAGAGTGCGATGCAAGTTTTTAGGTTTGACCCCATTTGCAAGATGGCTCATTCAACAGACCGGAGATCAAGGTTCAAACGGGTGAATCCCCATGGTGCGATTTCCTGCACCGAGTCCCATCAGAATAGACCGGGTCCGAGCCCAGACTGACGGGAGCGGGTGTAAATCTTCACGAAGAGGTCACATACTCGAAAAGCGTTAAGAGTTCCTCCCAGCCTCCGCCCCGGAAGAATATTGTGAGAGGACACTCAGTCCTTCGGACGAGTGTCCCTCACGGGCCAGGGCCCGATGTAAGACAGGGTCTGAAGGTCACGGTCGGTCTGTTTACGGTGGCGGATGGAGTTCTACCATTCTGGCTGAACAACTGTCCGGCCTCGCCGGGTCCGGGAGGGTTCTTCCCGGACCGGACCCGGCCCTATTAATAGTAGTGGGGGTTGGTTTAGGAATCTGGTCAGGAGGCGGGCACATTACACCGGACAGGCTCTAGAGAGTGAGCCGGATCCGCGGCCGGGTGATCGCACGGAACGCCTTTCCTCGCGGACGTGTGATCACCCGGCCGCCCTCATTAGTGACGATTCGAGACGAGCTCTCCGATACTCGATTTAGTGGCTGAGCAATCGATTGCCTTAAGTTCTGGATCACCGTCCCAGAATCGATTCCAGTATCGGCTTGCGATTGGAGATGATGGCCGGGATGAGGCCGGAGATGAGCCCGACGATGACCACCAGGATGCACCGTACGAGGAAATCCGCGGGCTGGACGGCGAGCGTCACGTCACCGATCGGTATGCTGAAAGGGTGCACCTTGAAATAAGGCACCAGGATGCCGAAGAAGAGCGCCGAGCCGACCAACACTCCGCAGAGTGAATACACGCCCGCCTGCAGGACGTAAGTCGTTGATATCAGGTAGGGCCTCACGCCGAGCGCGCGCATTATACCTATCTCCTGGCGCTTATGCGTGATGTCCACGTAGATGATGATGAATATCGTCACGGCGGCGATGACGAAGCCCACCGCCGTAAGAAGCGCGTTGATGGTAACGAAGCTACTGGTTACCTCCTTCATCCCGGTGGCCGCCTGCTGCCAGGTTATGAAGTTGCCGGGGATGCCCGCCGCCTGCATCGCCGTGACGACCTTGTCCTCGCTGCCGGTGTGAGTGGTCTTGACCAGGATCGAGGTGGCCTTCCCGACGCTCGACGGCAGCAGTTCGTTCATAGCCTGCTTCGTGATGTAGGCCCTACCGTCGGCCCTCGCGAACTTCGTCTGGAAGATTCCCCTGACGGTCATGACCCTGCGGAAGTCCTGCTGTATGACCGTTACCTTGTCTCCGGGCTTGAGCGACTTGAACGCCGAGCCCTTGTCACTGGTGTCGCCGCTCCCCAGGACCTCCTGGCCGACGATTATGCCCGTGTCGTCACCGTCCGCCAGGTACGAGCCGCTGACCATGTGCTTCCAGATGGTGGTGACCTTCTTCTCCTGCGAGGGGACCACGCCGACCAGGTTGAGGTTGTTCAGCTGGCCTCCCAGCTCAAGGCTTCCCGGCGTGTTCACCTGAGCGGTTGTCGCCTCAACTCCCGGCACCTTGCGGATGCGCGCCGCCTCGGCTTCGGCCGCGTCGATAAAACCGCCGCGGGATTGCGGCTCGACGGTGATGTTCCCGGTCGTGGTGTTGATCAGCTGTTCGTTGTTGCTGGCCACGACGCCGCTGAACAGCGAGTTGATGAAGATCAGGTTGATGAAGGCGACCGCCATCAGGAAGATGATGAGCCCCAGCGCCCACTTGTTACTGCGTGCGACGTTCCGCTTAATCATGAAGAACGGTATCCGGATGCGGGCATTGAGCGGGCCCCGCCCCGAGTTGATTCCTCCTGCCGGACCGTCTTTCGACGAGTTCACCTTCACTCCTCGTACGCTATTCTTCCGTCCGAGAGCGTTATCAGCCGGTTGCCGATCGCCGTCTCCTCGAACTCGTGCGTGACCATCACTATCGTATGCTCTTCTTCGGAGTTCAGCTTCTCGAATATGTCGAGCACTTCGCCCGCCGACACCAGGTCGAGGTTCGCCGTGGGCTCGTCGGCGAATATCACTGAGGGGTCGTTCATCAGCGCCCTTGCTATCGCCACCTTCTGCTGCTCTCCTCCGGACAGCTGGCGCGGGAGGTGGTCGTGCTGATGGATGAGCTCGAGGGACTCGAGCAGCGTCTTCGCGCGGGCCCTGCAGACGGAGGGCGGCTCGATCATCATCGAAGGGAGCATCACGTTCTCGATCGCCGTCAGGCCGGCAACGAGCGCGAACTCCTGGAAGATGTAGCCGATCTCGCCCAGCCTTATCTCCCCGCGCCGCCTCGGGGTCATCGTGTGGGTGTCTTCCCCGTTGAGCACGATGCTCCCGGAATCGGGCTGGTCCAGCAGTCCGAGCTGATGAAGGAGCGTGGACTTGCCGGAGCCGTTCCGGCCGGTGATGATGAGGAAGTCTGCCTGCCTGACGGTCACCGAGACGCCGTTCAATGCCCTCACTTCGACCTCACCGAGGTGGTAGGTCTTGTGAAGGTCTTCTACCTTTATGACTTCTCTTGTCGAACCGTTGTCGGTCATAAGGTCCAGGGTGTCTGATTCAGATTCGGCCGCGCGTTCCCGGCCAGTCGTAGTCTGAAGCCGCGCTTTATTTTCAGCCAACCCGCCAGGTCGGAGCCGGCGGCCCCGCCCTCTACTTACCCTTGAAGTCAGGGTCTCTCTTCTGCAGGAAGGAGGTCACTCCTTCGACGCAGTCGGCGGTGGCTACCGCGATCCCCTGCAGCGACGCCTCCCGCTCGAGCGCCGTGGTCAGGTCGGACTCGAAGGATGAGTTCAGCATCTTCTTCATCATCCCCATTGCCCGGGTAGGCCCTTTGGCGAGCCGCGTAGCGACCTCCATCGCCTCTTCCATGAGACGCTCCGGCGGGACCACGCGGTTCACGAGCCCGATCTCGAGCGCTTGCTCCGCCTCGATCGTCTCGCCGAAGAACATGAGCTCTTTCGCCCTGGCCAGGCCAACTATGCGCGGGAGGAAATACGTGCCGCCCGCGTCGGCGACCAGGCCGCGCCTGACGAACACCTGAATGAACTTCGCTTTCTCGGAGGCGATCAGAATGTCGCAGGAGAGCGCGAAATTGCAGCCCGCGCCCGCCGCCACGCCGTTGATGGCCCCTATGACCGGCTTCTCGAGCGCCCAGATTCCGCTGACCATCTTCGAGTAGCTGAAAGTGGTGATGCGCATCCCCGGCGCGGTGAACGCGTCCTCGCGCCCACCGGAACCAGCGAGGTCGGCGCCGGTGCAGAAGCCCTTGCCCTCTCCGGTGATGACGACAGCCCGCACGTCGTCCTCGAACTGGATCTCTTCGATGCGCGTGCCGATCGCTTTGACCATCTCGTAGCTGAAGGAGTTCATCTTTTCGGGACGGTTGAGCGTTATGACCTCGACAGCGCCTTCGCGCCTGAACAGTATCTCGTCCATATCGGGAACCTTCCTTTTCTCGCCGAACGCGTCTGACAGCATTTCGCCATGCGCCGCCCGCCATGCCAGGCGCGCCGGATTATTTTATCAGGAAGCAAGCAGGCTGAAGGAGTGAAGGCTCAGGTACCTGAAGGATAGACCCTGTAAACGACGCCCAGGTTGTCATCGCTTATATAGATATTGTTTCCCTTGATCCCGATGCCGACCGGCCTGCCCAGGACGGAGCCGTCCGGCCGCAGCCAGCCGGTGACGAAGTCCCCCGAGCCGAGGACGTTCCCGTTCCTGTCCAGGTTGTACCGCACTACCTTGTACCCTGTCGGAACGGAGCGGTTCCAGGACCCGTGGTAAGCGACAAGCAGGTTGTAAGCGAAACCGGCGGGCCACCCGGTCGCGGGGAAGAATGCGAGGCCGAGAGGAGCGGAGTGAGCCTGTATGTCGATATAGGATGGCGTCTTTCCTGCCGTCGGGTTCGGCCCGGGGTTAGGGTCGAACTGCGTGTCGACTATGTTCTTCCCGTAAAGCGTGGGCCAGCCGTAGTCGGCCCCCTGGGTGATGACGTTGATCTCGTCAGGCGGAAGGTCGTCACCGAGGTTGTCGCGCCCGTTCTCCGTGCCCCAGACCTGGCCGGTCACCGGGTGTATCGCCTGGAACACCGAGTTGCGAAGACCGGACGCGTAGGTCCTCAGGTTGCTGCCGTCCGGGTTCGCGACCAGTATCTTCGCCCGCAGGGGGTCGGCCTCGAAACAGGCGTTGCAGTCGGAGCCGATCGCGATGATCAACCTTCCGTCAGGCAGGAAATCGATCGTCCTCGTGAAGTGCTCTCCCCCGCCGGGCAGGCTGATTATCTTCTGCCTGTTGGCGGCTTTCATCGTCTTCGGGTCGTAGTCGTAAGTGGCGACCCCGTCAGTCTCGGCGATGTACAGCTTCCAGGCGTTGCCCACCTGTTTGAAGGCTATGCCGTGCGGCTGGTTCAAGCCACCCGCGATCTGCAGGGCTTCGTCGGCCACCCCATCGCTGTTCGTGTCCGGCAGCGCCACCACCAGCCCCTGCGAGGTCATGCTGAGGAGCATGTTGCCGTTCGGATCGAATGCGATGACCCTGGCGTCGGTCACGTCCCGGGCGAAATACGAGATTGAGAACCCGGGCGGCAGCGTAAGCGGGAGGCCGGTGCTGTTCACGGGCGCCGCGGCCGATCCCGGGGGTGAAGTCGAACGCGCGGGCGAAGTAGAACCCGCTCCAGGGTGTGAAGTGCTCGCCGACTGCGCGCAGGACGCGCAGGCAGCCACAAGCAGCACGAAAAGAACGATCGGGATCACAAGTCTCGCTCGCCTCGATTGAACTCTGAATGCCCTCCGGTTGCCGTCCATGCCTTTGTATTTCCGATGAAAGCCCTGACTCCTGTTTCCGTCGTTTTTTTGGCGCCGCGGACTGGAGTGAGCAGGTTCGGTTAGAATTGCCGGAGATGAGGAGGCAGGTTTGGGCTATTTCAATCGTTCGATCGAAGTCAGCGTGGATGAGGAGGAAGGCGGCCTCCTGCGCCTGCATGGAACGCTCAAGGACAGGAGGCTCGGCGAAGACCTGCACGGCTTCGAGGTCGACATGCTCATCAACGTCTGGGACGGGGAGATCATCGAGATAGAGGGCCGGATGCCGTTTCGCCCGATGGAAGAGTGCGTCGAAGGCCTGAAGGCACTCGACGGGCTGCTGGGGACGAAGATTCTCCCCGGCTTCAGCGACCTCGTTAAACAGACGGTCGGGTCCAATCGCGGCTGTACGCACCTCGCCAGCCTCGTGATGAACATGGGCAACACGAGCGTCCAGGGGCGCGGCGCCTTCGTCCGCAAGAATTTCCAGGACATGGACGTGCAGGCCGACACGATGCGGGCTTACAGCGAGCAGCTCGGGATGATAGACAGCTGCATATGCTGGCGCCAGGACGGACCGCTGGTCAGCATGTGGGAGCAGCAGAACGACGGGGGTCAAACCTAAAAACTTGCATTTTCGCGCAAGGGTAAGGGTTTTGGCTTGATCTTTAAATGAAAATGCAAGTTTTTAGGTTTGACCCCTTTTACCCTTTTACTTGATCTGGTAGAACCCGTCCACCCACGCGAACTCGCCCTGCCAGTTGCGACCCGGTGTGCTGAAGCCGGGGCTCCCGGTGTACCTGGCGGTACCGCCCTGATACATCATCCTGATGCCGAACACGCAGAAATCGCCCTTGAGCGGATCGGCGCCGTAGGATCCCGCCGGGTACCTGTAATAGCTCATGTTCCCACTCGAGCTGTAGCTCGCGCCGGTCGGATCGCTCGGGTCCATGACGACCTGCTTATCATAGTGGTTGGTGACCAGGTCGTTGATGAAGACCCCGTCACGGTCGCCGTCCCATCCCCCGTAGTCGTTGTCGGTATTGGTGGGGAAATTGCCGTAGTCGATGCAGTACCTCGGCAGCACTTCCTGGAGGATCTTCATGTTGGCCATCCGGGTCCTGTCCATCGTCTTGCACCTGATGTTCAGGTAAACGGGCACCGCGATGCCGACGAGGATGACGATCATCAGTTCGATGAGCGTGAACGCGGAGGAGTCCGGAAGCCCGAGGAGTTTGTTCACGCCAGGAAGCATACGTCTGCGCCCAATATGGGAATTGCGTCGTCCTTCCATACCTTTTTTGCCCCACCCCAAGATTCCCAGTTGCGTCTAGGTATTAAAACGCCAATCGAGCCGAAAAGAGGCCCTGAGATCTCATGCTTTCTTCTTGAGGAAGATGGAAACGACGAGCAGGAACGGCCCGGCCAGTATAGCCAGCCTGGCGAACAGGAGCGCTCTCGTGTCACGCCACTCGAGCCAGTAGCCTTTGCGTAGCACTATGAGCAACCCGACGGCGCCGCAGGCGATCCAGACGAGCACCGCCACGACCGTGAGAAGGTAGACCAACTCACTTGCCTTCGAAGCGCGGCGCCCTCTTCTCCAGGAACGCCAGGATGCCTTCCTTGGCGTCGTCGCTTGCCATGGCTTTCTCGATCAGCCCCAGCGACTCCCCCATCGCCTCGTTGGAGAGCGATCCCCGGGCGATCGAGTTCAGCAGCTTCTTGTGGCCCTTCAGAGACAGGGGTGCGAGGCCGGCCACGTCCTCCGCGAGAGACTTGCAGAAACTCTCGAGCTCTTCTTCCGGGCACATGAAGTCGAGCATCCCCATCTGCTCGAGCTGCTCTCCCTGGTAATATTTCGCTGTCAGGAACAGCTTCCTGGTCACCTGGGGGCCGACTACGTTCGCGAACCTCCCCAGCCCTTCTGGCGGGTAGACGATCCCAAGCTTCGAGGGCGGCATCCCCATCTTCGTCGCGGCAGTGCCGACCCTGATGTCACAGGACATGGCCAGCTCGCAGCCGGCGCCGACGGCGTAACCGTCGACCCGTGCGATGACCGGGTATGGGAAGGCTTCGATCGCGGTGATGGCACGGCGGAGCGGACCGCCGGCGCCGATGAGCCTCTGGTTCTCCTTTGCGGTCGCTTCCGCCATCACCCTCAGGTCCATCCCCACGCTGAAGCAACCGCCCGCTCCGGCGAGCACCAGGCAGCGAACAGCCTGCTCTGCCCTCAGGCCCTGGAGCTCGCTCACCAGGGAGTCGAGCAGCGACGCTGTCAGTGCATTTCTCATTGAAGGTCTATCCAGGGTCAGTGTCGCGACGCGGCCGTCGACAGTGACCTCGATCTCTTTCTCAGCCATCTTCGGTTCTCCCTTGGTCCGCTCCGACTGCTCTTGTTGTAGATTTTTAGTGCGGCTTGTTCAGCTTCTTCCCCATCCTGGAGAGCGCCGGATATGCGGCGCGAAAACTGTCGTAGAGCTCATCGTACATCTTGAAGTGCTGGAGCCGCGGTTCGAATACGCGCCTCACCTTCACCACTTCTTTGATGTCCTTGTAACTTTCGAAGTAGCCCAGGGCCGCGGCGACAGCGAGGGCGCACCCGATCCCGCCCGCTTCCTGCGGCCTCTCCACGGGCTCGATGCGTCTTCCCGTCACGTCGGCCATCACCTGCATCCACAGGTCGCTCTTCGCCCCTCCGCCGATCGCCCTCAGCGGATCACAGGGGAAACCTTTCGAGGCCGCGGCGTCCAGCAGCCAGCGTACGTTGTACGCCACTCCCTCGTAGACCGACCGGAGCATGTGGTCCCTGGTGTGCTCGAGGCCAAGGTTTGCGAAACAGGAGCGGACTGTCGTATCGCCGACCGGCGAGCGCTCGCCGAAGAGCCATGGGAAGAAGAGAAGCCGGCCGGAACCGGGGTCAATACGCGCGGCGGCCCTGTCGAGCGACGAGAAGACACCGGACGCTTTCTCCTCGGCCGTCGCGAAGTTGTCCGCGAACCATTCGAGGCACAGCCCGGCCGTCTCCGATTCGCCGATCATTATGTTCATGTCCGGGTCCGGAGAAGCGACCGCGGCGATCCCGTAACGTCCGAGGTTCTCGGGCTTCTCGACCGAGATGCAGAGCCAGCTGGAGGTGCCGAGATAAACGTGGGCGTCTCCCTCGCCGAGCGCTCCGGAACCCGTTGCGGCCGCCGGTATGTCAGCCATGCCCGCAATCACCGGCGTGCCGGCAGAGAGGCCCATCTCCTGCGCCGCTTCCTCCGTCAGCCCGCCGACTATCTCGGTGCAGGCCTTCACCTCTGGTAGCTTGTCGAGTGAGATACGGGTGAGCCGTGCGAGCAGCTTCGACCATTGCCTCTTCTTCGCGTCGAGCAGCCCGGTCCCGCCCGCGCCGGTATGGTCTATGACCATCCTGCCCGTCGCCCTGAGGACCAGGTACCCTGTCACGTCGAGGAACTTCGCCGTCTTCTCGTACACGTCCGGCTCGTTCTCCTCGAGCCAGTTGATCTCGCACACAACGTCCTTGCCGGTCGGCACCGCCCCGGCGATCATGTTCATCATGCGGGTCCCGCCGAAGTGGCGGATCATCCGCCTGGCCTGCTCGTCGGCCCTGCTGTCGAGCCAGATGATGGGCATTCGAGTCAGCTCGCCGGACGCGTCCACCGGGACCACTCCGCACATCTGGCCGGCGAAGCCGATCCCGGCGATATCGTCGGGGGAGGCGCCGGCTTTCGCGAGGATGTCGCGCGTCCCAGCGCACGCGGCGCGCCACCAGTCCAGCGGGTCCTGCTCGACCCACGTCGGTCTGGGGTAGCTCGTCTCGTAAGGGTTGAAGGATGACGCGAGAAGCCGGCCGTCCCGGTCCGCGAGCACCGACTTGGTGCCGCCCGTCCCGACGTCGTGTCCTATCAGGATTCTGCTGTCGTCTGCCATCCGGCCCGGCCCCCGGTCTCTCGTGCAGTTACCCGCGCGGCGCCATTCCCACGTGGGCAATTATCTACCATCACCGTCGATTCTGTATAATGAATCCGCCTTCAACAAGGCGTTCTTGAGGTTTGAAAAGACTCACCCTGGAGGTGTTTCCCTTGTCTAAGATCACTGTGCTCGGAGGTTGCGGCGCGATCGGAACGTGGGCGACAAGGACCGTCGCCGGCGGCGATTTCTTCGACGAGGTGGTCGTCGCCGAGAACAGGCTCGAGGCCGCCTGCGAGCTGGCGGAGAAGCTGGGGCCGAAGGTCCGTGCCGTGGAGGTCGACGCGAACGACCCCGAGACCATCAAGAAAGTAATAAAAGGTTCCCGCGTCGTGCTCAACTGCATCGGCCCTTATTACAGGTACGGCCCGCCGATCATGAAAGCAGTCATCGAGTCCGGCATCGACTACGTCGACGTCTGCGACGACCTCGACGCGACCGAGACCATGCTGGACATGGACCAGGCCGCGAAGGACGCAGGCGTAGGCGCGCTCATCGGCATGGGCAACTCACCCGGCCTTGCGAACGTACTTGCCCGCTACTGCTCCGAGTCGCTCCTCGACGAGACCGACTCGGTGGACATCTACCACATACACGGCGGCGAGCCGGGCGAAGGCGGGGCTGTCATCAAACATCGCATCCACGCGATGACGAACGACATCCCGCTCTTCATCGACGGGAAGTTCGTTCAGGTCCGCATGCTCGACGAGGACGGTCTGGCATTCGCGGAAGACACCGAGTTCAAAGACGTCGGCGTCTATAAGGTGTACCCCTACCCGCATCCCGAGACTATCACGCTCCCGAAGCACATCGCCGGGATAAAGCGCGTGACGAACATGGGCACGGTGCTCCCGACGAATTACTTCGACTTCACAATGGACACGGTCCGCGTGGGCATGGCGACGCTCGATCCCATCCAGGTGGAGGGCTGCGACGTGGTGCCGCTCGAGTTCGAGGTCTCGTTCATCCTCTCCAGGCGGGCAGAGCTGCTCGCGGCGGCCGGCGTGACCGGACCGAGCGGGTGCCTGAAAGTGACAGTCAAGGGCCGCAAGGACGGCGAAGTGCACACTTACATCTTCTCGATGTCGTCGACCGGCGCGGGCGCGGGCGAGGGCACCGGCATCCCGGGCGCCATCGGGGCGATTCTGATGAGCCAGGGTAAGATCCCGCAGAGAGGGGTGTTCCCGCCCGAGGCGGCCGTGTCCCCGGCCGAGGTGATGGCCATCGCGGCGGTGGCGGTGAAGGGGACCGGTGTCGGCGACAAGGTGCCCATCAGCGTCGAGCATATCGACGCGGCCGGAAAAAAAGAGAACGTCGACTTCGCACTCTGACCCACATGCGCAATCTGAACTTGATATAATTCTCGCGCGGAACGGCGCGGGGCCATCCGCGGTACCTTAGTAAGTCTTACGTACGCATCGGGGGGACTCGTCCCTCCTGTGCGTCGGTCGGATCGGGCTCATTGTTTTTTGCGCACTCAAGCGCTGGACAACGGAGGTGAGCGGATGGCAATCAGGGAGTACACCGAGTTCTGCGCGCCGACTAAGCTGATGTTCGGCTACGAGACCTCGCTCGACGCGGGTAAAGAAGCCGCGGAGCTCGGCGCCGCCAGGGTGATGATAATCACCGATAAGGTCGTGGCGGGCGCGGGGCTGGTCGACAAGGTCAGGGAGGGGCTCGAGACGTACGAGCTCGAGCTTGTGGAGCTCTACGACAAGGTCCCGGTCAACTCCGAGGTAGAGATCTGCAAGGAGATCGCCGCCATCGGCATCGAGGGCGGGGTCGACACTCTCATCTCGGTCGGCGGGGGCAGCGTGATCGACACAGCCAAGGGCGCGAACATCCTGCTGGGCGTCGGCGGTGACCTGCTGGAAGACTGGCAGGGCACTCACCTCGTGCCCGAGCCGCTGAAGAACCACATCGCCATACCCACGACGGCCGGCACCGGCGCGGAAGTCACGCTGGGCGCAGTCATCAAGGACGCGTCAGCAGGGCAGAAGATCTCTTTCAACAGCAAGTACCTGCTGCCGCATGTCGCCATCCTCGACCCGGCCCTGACCGTCTCGATGCCGCCGGGCCTGACGGCCGCGACCGGGATCGACGCGCTCACACACGCGGTCGAGTCTTTCACCAGTCTCGAGCACAACATCTTCGGTGACGCCTTCAGCTTCATGGCTTTGAAGACGGTCTTCGAAAACCTGCGGACCGCTTTCGAGGATGGAGAGGACCTCGAGGCGCGCGGGAACATGCTCCTGGCGGCAAGCCTCGGCGGCATGGCGCTCTCGACCACGATGTCGATCGGCGGGTGCCACGCTATGGCACACGCCGCGGGAGGCCTCAGCCCGGTAAGCCACGGGGTGGCCAACGCGATAATCCTGCCGGTCATGATGGAGTACAACCTCGAGCACTGCACAGACAGGTACGCTGAGCTGGCGCCGGCCATCGGAGTGGACACTCGCGGCATGAACGAGCTCGCTGCGGCGAAGGCAGTAACGGACGCATTAACGGAGTTCATCATGAGCTTCGGGCTTCCCAGGACGCTGAAAGACGCGGGGGCGGACAAGGCGATGGCCGAGAGGATGGCCGCCGAGGCCATGGGCGACGGCCAGATGTACGCCAACCCTAGAGAAGCCGACGAGGACGAGATCATGGAGCTTTTCTTCAAGCTTCTGTGATCTCGTTCAACATTGAATACCGGAGAGCTCGTCTCGAATCCTCACTAATGAGAGCGGCCGGGTGATCTCACGTCCGCGAGGAAAGGCGTTCCGTGCGATCACCCGGCCGCGGGATCTGACTCACTCTCTGGAGCCTGTCCGGTGTAATGTGCCCGCCTCCTCACCAGAAGATGTTGAAACGGGGTCAGACCCCCTTCAGGGTTATCGCTGAAGCGCGAGTTGATCGGGCCTCAGCTTACGGCTGACCGGTCGGGTCCCAGTCCATCCGGACAAAGTACCCGAGCGAGTCCAGGGCGCGCATATCGTCTTCGTCCAGCTCGAAGTCGAACACGTCCGCGTTCTCCTGCAGTCGCCCGCGGTGCGATGACTTGGGTATCGGCGACACGCCGTGCTGCAGGGCCCACCTGATCATCACCTGCGCAGCGGTCTTCCCGTGTTTCGACGAGATGCGCGTCAGCACCGGGTCGCGCAGCCGCGCGCCCCGCGTCAGCGGGCTGTAGGCCTGGAGCACTATCCCGTTTCCCTGGCAGTAGTCGAGGAGCTCGCCCTGGAAGAGGAACGGGCTGAACTCCACCTGGTTCACCGCAGGCCATACCTTCGCGTACGACTTCATCTCCTCGAGGTGCTCGATGTTGTAGTTGCTCACGCCGATCGCCCTGGCCCTGCCGTCCGCGAGTATCTCTTCCAGCGCTTTCCACGACTCGCGGCGCAGGCGTTCGTCTGGCCAGTGGACCAGGTACAGGTCGATGGAACCGATGTCCAGCAACCGGAAGCTCATCTCGAACGCGGCATGGGCTTTCGTGTATCCCTGGTCGCTGTTCCACAGCTTCGTCGTGACGAACAGTTCGTCTCTCGGAACGCCGCTCGACCTGACGGCTTCCCCGACAACTCGTTCGTTCGCGTAGAGCGTTGCGGTGTCTATCAACCGGTACCCGGCCTCAATGGCCCACGCCACTGAGCGCCTCGCTTCGCCGCCGGAGCCCATCATGTAAGTGCCGACGCCGAGCATCGGCATCTCGACCCCGTTGTTCAAGGTGACCCTGGTCGATATTTGCATTCGATCTCCGATAAAGATTGCGTTGTCGCTGTCTACTTAATCGAATCCGCCGGTTTTCCTCCGGCCGCGCGTCCGTGCTCGCATGCAGGCTATCGAATTCAGCGCGGCCAATTGAACATCGCTCTCGTTACCTGTGCTAGAATCGCCGCATCAGCGGTACAAGGGGGTCAACACATGTCGGAAGTCTCATCTCCATGCCTTCACGAGTACCAGTACATGGCCGACGGTTCGCTCTACTGCGCTCGCTGCGGCTCAAACGTCAACGCGCTGGGCCACGCCCTCCCCCCGATGCCGAAGTTCTGCGTCGCGTGCTCCGCGCCGATGAACCCTGAGAGCGCTATATGCGTCCACTGCGGCACCCTGAGCGAGATCATGGTCCAGCGGTCCGAGATGCTCGCGACGTCCGCGCCCGGTTCGGCCGCCGGCGCTGCCGGCGGATTCGAGGAAGCCCGGGCTCCCTCTGCTTCTTTAAGCCAGCAGGGGCGGGGGCCGGTGGGACCGCCGGGACCGGGCGCCGGCAGGCCTGCGAGAAGCCCTTTCTTCTGGCGAAGAACGATCATCGCGGTCATCCTCACAAGCCTCGCCCTGTCGACGCTCATCGGCGTGCTGGTGCTGCTGACCGGCCAGTTCAGCGGAGCCGCGCTAAATATTGCCAGTGTCATCGGCGCGGTAACGGAACTGGGCCTGTTCGCGCTCGTCAGCTACACGCTGATCGAACGGCGGAAATACGAGAAGGTCGGCTGGGTGGGCCTGGTGGTAGCGGGCATGGCTTTCATCGGTATTCTCATCCTGGCGATCGGGGGCGGAGTGGCGAGTTCGATGGAGAAAGTCATCGGGGTCTTCATGATCGGGGCGGTCTCGTTCACGCAGGCCCAGCTCCTGCTGCTGGTCAGGCAGCGGCACGAGAGGGTCAAGATCGCGTGCTACATCACTATCGGAGTAATCGCGCTCATGGCGGTCATCCTGGTCTACCCGATCGCGCGCAACTTCGAAGGAGTCAACCTCTCCTACCTGAAGGTGATCGGCGCTGTCTTCCTGCTGGATTTCGCAGGGACTGTAGCCACTCCGCTACTGAGCAGGTTCTCGTCAGAGTCCCTCGAGGCGGAGGCTTGAGCTGAAGCCCTATGCCTTACGGCCTATGTAATAGAGCCGGTTGAAATCGACGGTGACCTTACCGCCTGAGGAATCTTTTCCCATCTCGTCCCTCACCGCTTCGTTGAAGCGCGTCACAAAGTCATCGGCGAGCGGAACGTCGTAGAAATCCCTGCCGGCGAAACCGCGCGCCGCGCCCGCCACGTAGATCCCGTACGCGTCATCGACGCTGTACTCGGTGACCTCGTGGTCTATTGAAGCGGACACGGTTGCGAGCCCGGCGCCCTCGAACATCGACACGTAATCCTCGAGAGAGGGAAGCTGAAACCAGGGGTTGCGCCAGTGGCTGAAGGTCGGCCCGATGTCCGGACGCCGCGCGGCTGCTTCGACCAGCCGGATGAACCAGGGGGCGAACTGCCGGGTAGCCGGGCAGCCGACGGCCAGGCGGCCGCCTTCTCCTAGCGCCCGCGTCATGACAACGGCCGCGTGCGCGCCGTCCGCGAACCACTGAAGGGCCGAGTTGCAGTAGACGACTTCGAACTCACTGACGTAATCGAGGTCTTCCGCGGCGACCCGCCTGAACTCGAGCCCCGGGTACTCTCTTTGCGCCTCTTCGATCATCGCTTCAGAGATGTCCGTCCCGACGACCCTGCCGGTCGTGTGCTCGCTCATCCACTTCGTCAGGTGGCCCGGGCCGCAGGCCACGTCCAGGATCGACTCGTGCCCTTCGACAGCAAGCTTCTCGAACAGCTTGACTCCGGCGGACCTCTGGACCTTTGACGCGTCCCGGTAGGACGACGCCACCTCGTCGAAAGCTTCAGCCATCACTCATCTCCGTCCTGTCAAGGCGAATAGCCGACCACGTCGTGGCCGCCTGTTATCGAGCCGCGGTAGGCGAAGTACATCGGCCTCTCGCAGATGATCTCCGCCCGCCCGTTTGCGACGAGCCGCACGGAGAAGTCGTGAGACATGTCGTCCTTCGAGCCCAGAACATCGAGGACCGGGACAGTCGATCTCGACCGGGCCGGGACCTTGACCAGTTGGTTCTTGTTGGTACCGTCACCCAGCATGTATGTGACCTCGACGACCGCCTCCGAATCGCCCGGGTTCTGCACGCAGAGGTAAGGCGCAAAACCCGGCCGCGTCGTACCTTCGGCGAAGTAGTAATACTGCGCGGGCCTGGTGGCGCCGACGACGTCATGTCCACCCGTCCATACGCCCCTGTAATTGAAGTACATCGGCCGTTCGGCGATGATACGCTGCCCGTTGGTCGTCTCGACCTTCAGCGAGAAGTCGTGGGCGGGATCGTCAGCCTGTCCGATGAGGTCTACGACGGACTGCGTCATCCGCGACCTCTCCTTCACCACGACGTCCACCTGCTTGTTCTCGCCCGTTCCCCGCATCAGCGTCAGCCGCACGTCGGCCGCCGCCGACCCTGGATTCTGGATGCAGATGTAGGGCTCGAAGCCCGGCCTGCAGCTGCCCTCCGCGAAGTAGAAAGCGCGCGCCGGAGCGCGCGCCCCGACGACGTCATGCCCTCCCGCCCAGGAGTAGCCTGGCCGGCCGAGCCGGTAGGAGAAGTACATCGGGCGCTCGGCGACGATGCTCGTCCCGTCTGTGGTCTCCACCTTCGCCGAGAAGTCGTGAGCCGAATCGTCCGCCGAGCCGAGCACATCGTTGACGGCCACGGTGCTCCGCGACTGCGCTCCCACCACGAGTTCGCGGCGGGTGTTTGTGCCGTTGCCGAGCATGTAAGTTATCGCGACCCGCGAGGGCACGGTCCCCGGGTTCTGGATGCAGATGTAAGAGGCGTAGCCCGGGCGGCAGGTACCCTCCGCGAAGTAGAAGGTCGGGGCAGGATGCGGCGCGCCGATCACGTCGTGACCGCCTTTCCAGCCCGAGAAGGCGAAGTACATCGGCCGCTCGGCGATGATCGGCACGGTGGATTCGACCTTCACCGAGAAGTCATGAGCCGCGTCGTTGGCCTCCCCGAGCAGCGCCTTCACGTCGAACGTCGTGCGGCATACCGGCTGGAGGTCGTACACGAGGACGGTCGCGCCGCCCGCGCCTCTCATGAAAGTCATCTTCACGTGCGCTGGCGTACCGCCCGGGACCTGGATGCAGAGATAAGGGAAGAAGCCCGGCCTGGAACTGCCTTCGGCGAAGTAGAACGTCGTCGCCGTGGGCGCTCCGGACGACATCCCCTGCAGGAGCGTGCCGTTCGTCCCGACCGCCCAGACGTTCGCCGTATCGAGCGCGGATATCCCCAGGATCGATTCGACCGTCCCGCTCCTCTGCGCCTTCCACTCGGTCCCGTTGAAAAACATGATGGTGCCGGCGTCTCCACCAACCCACACGTGGTCCTGGTCCAGCGCCGAGACCGTCCTCAGGACGGACCAGGTGCCGCTGTCGACCTGGTGCCAGCCGCTGCCGTCCAGCCGCAGCAGCCTTCCGGCGTCACCGCAGGCCCAGGCGTTCGCGTCGTCGAGCGCGACGATGCTGTTGAGCTGCTCGCTGACGCCCGTCTGCTGCTGGGACCACTTCGTGCCGTCGCTGAAAAGGACCAGGCCCTGTTCTCCGACGACCCACACGTGCTGCGGGTCGAGAGCGAATATCCTGTTGAGGCGGACCGGCACGGTGCTGTCCTGAAGGCTCCAGGAGTTGCCGTCGTAAAAAAGGATCCGCCCTTCAGCGCCGGCGGCCCACACGTGTGCCGGGTCGAGAGCGCACACGGAGACCAGGTCCGAAGCCAGCCCGCTCGACACGTTGCTCCAGGACGTCCCGTCGAAATAGACCAGGCTCCCTGCGTCGCCCACGGCCCAGGCTTTGCCGTCGGGCAGCGCGCTGATGCCCTTCAGCCTGGAACCGGGATGGAAGGTCTGCCTGCTCCATTGAGTGCCGTCGTACTTGTAGATGCTCGAGAGGGGCATGACGGTGTTATACCCGACGGCATACGCCAGCGAGGATGACACGGTCGAGACCTGGTACACCGCGTCCTGCCCGGCCCCGAACGACGGAAGCCACTGGAACGGGTCGGCGCTGACGCCCCGCGTGGACGCAGCCGCTGGTACTGCGAAGAGGCACAGGAGCAGGCAGCACGCGACGACCGCTGCCGTCAGGGCGCTCCTTGAAAAAGTTCTCATGGGTCTCCCCCTGTAAGGATCGGCGGGGTTCCGGCTCGTCCAGTCTATCAAACAGCGCGCGGATGCGGACCGCCCGGAACAACCTCGAGGGCCTGGGAGTCTTATGAATGAAGGAGGCCCAACTCGAGAGGGGAAGAATCCCTTTGCGAGGAGTTTTCATAATGAGAAAAAGTTCCAGCAAAACGAGGCTCTTGTTCACGGCGGTCTGCTTGTCGGCGCTCATCGCCGTCTTGTCCGGTTGCTCCACGACGCTGTCCGGCACGGGAGGCACGGGCGCCTCGTCGATGCTGAAGACGGGACAGGCCATCGCGACCTTCACCAGCAGCACTTCCGGGTACATCGAGAAGGGCTACCTCGCCGTCGTAGACCCTTCGCACCTCCAGGGCAAGTTGCCTCCGGTGAAGCCCGAGGTCCTGACACACGGTAACCAGAACCTCAAGCGAGTCGCCCTTACGCTGGACGACGGCTGGAACGCGGACATGCGCATCCTCACGCTCCTCAAGAGCATGAAGATCAAGTTCACCACTTTCCTCATCGCGGGCCGTGGCGTCGTGGACGCGCACCCTGAGTTCGTGAAGGCGATAGCCGCCGGTGGCGGCGAGGTATGCAGCCACACCTACGACCATTACGTCATGCGCGGCAAAGACGAAGCCACGGTGATGATGGAGATCTACAAGTCCCAGGATCTGATAGCCGGCATCACTCACAAAGTGTACCCGTACATGCGCTTCAGCGGCGGCGCCTACGACAAACCGGCGCTGGACTGGACCGCTCGTGAAGGGTACTGGGTGGTCAACTGGTCGGCGAGCGACAACGACACAGCCGCAAACCCGACCATCGATTCGCAGGTCAACGCGATGCTCGCGGGCCTCGCCCCGGGCGCCATCTACCTGGCCCACTGGGGCGGTCACAACACGTACGACGTCCTGTCGAGGGCGCTTCCGGAGATACAGCGGCGCGGCTACGAGATAACGTCACTGACCGGAGTGTTCGAGGGCACGCCCTACCTGCTCAAGGAACCCGCGAAGACGGCTTCGACCAAAGACTGACCGCGGCGCCGCTCAGGCGCTCTGCTTCCTCTCCATCTCCGCTTTGTAGCGCGCCTTGAGCTCGGCGAGAAAGCCGCGGTTCCTGGAACGCCACTTGACCAGCAGCCTGTGGGCGTAGATGTGGTAGGCCATGTCTCTCCAGCGGAACAGCAGGCCCAGCTTCCAGCATGACCAGAGCGAGTAGAACTTGAACATCGCGCGCAGCGACGCCTCTTTCTGCAGCATGTATGGCGGCATCTTCATCGGGTAGAACACCGCGTTGTGGCCGTTGAACTTGCTCCAGTCCTCGATGAAGATCCTGTTGTCGCGCCGCAGCTCGTTGTAAGTCTCGCTGCCCGGTATCGGGGTCAGCACCATGAACTGCACAGTGTCTATCCCCGTCTTCTTCGCGAACGTCACGGTCTGCCTGATGGTGGAGCGGTCATCCTCGTCGGAGCCCAGCACGAACATCCCGTGGACCCTGATCCCGTAGTCGTGTATAACCTCGACGGCCCTGACTATGTCTTCGACAGTCTGCGACTTGCGGTAAGCCTGGAGCGTATCCGGGTTGATGCTCTCGAGCCCCAGGTAGAGGAACAGGCAGTTGGTGTCTTTCATCAGCTGCATCAGCTCGGGGTCGTCGACGACGTCGACGCGCGCCTGGGCCGTCCAGCGCGGGGTGATCCCCTCTTCTTTCATGCGTGTCAGCAGCTCTTTGGTCCGTTTCGGCGAAGCGGTGAAGTTGTCGTCGTAGAAGAAGATCACGGTCTTCGGGTTGCGCTCGGTGAGGACGCGCAGCTCGTTGATAATGTCCTCGGTCTCCCTGAAGCGGTAGCGCCTGCCGAACATCGTGGTGACGGTGCAGAACTTGCAGTCGAACGGGCACCCGCGCGACGTCATGACCGGGGTGGTCCTCGCTTTCCCGAAGCCTTCTATAAGAGTCAGGTCCGGCCACGGCAGCGTGTTCAGGTCGTCGACCCTGTCACGGTCGGGGTTGTGGCGTGCGACTCCGTTCTCCATGTAGGAGAGCCCCTTCACCACCGAGAGGTCTCCGCCCTCGCGAAGCACCTCGATGAGCTCGACTAACGATTCCTCGCCTTCGCCCCTGATCACGAAGTCAGCACCGTGCGCGAGCGCCTCGTCAGCGAGGAATGACACGTGCGGCCCGCCCAGGACCACCGGTATGTCCCTGTTCCGCTTTATCCAGCGGATGAGGTCGTAGGCCGCGGGGGCGGTCGGTGTTATCGTCGATATGCCCACCAGGTCGGCCCGCTCCATCTCCTCTTTCGGGAGCTTGCTCACCTCTTCGAAATATATCTTCGGCGTGATGCCGAAGTGTTCGCGGAGGATGGCCCCCAGCAGTGGCAGGCCCAGCCGGGGCAGCTTGAATTTCGAGAATACGTGAAGGCCTGGCGCGCCGGGCTCTATCAGCACCACGTTCTCTATCTTCACCGGCTCTCTCCCGCCGGCCGTTCGCTCGATCTCCGTCTCCACGTCACTCATTTCAAGCCTTCTTCCTGTACCCATACACTTTAACTACGGGGTAAACGACAGTTCGGGTTTCGTACAACCTGTGAAAGCCGCAGTATTATTATAGCAGCGAGGTGGTGTAAGCAGTGCAAGTAACGAACGCTGAGATAGCCCGGGTTTTCGACGAAGTGGCAGACCTGCTCGAGATCAACGGCGAGGGATTCTTCCGCGTGCGCGCTTACCGCAACGCCTCGCGAGTCATCCGCGACCTCTCGACACCGCTCTCGGTCACCGCAAAGGAGCCGGGCGCGCTGGAGAAGCTTCCCGGCATCGGAAAGGACCTTGCGGGCCGCATCCGGGAGCTGCTGGAGACCGGTGAGCTGGGGCTGCGCGATGATCTCGAGGCGAAGCTGCCCGTGGGGGTCCTCGAGCTGATGAAGGTGCCGGGACTCGGGCCGCGCAAGGCGCACACGCTCTACCTCGAGCTCGGCGTCTGCGACATGGAGTCGCTCGAGAAGGCCGCGCGCGAGGGCAGGGTCAAGGAGGTCAAAGGCTTCGGCCCCAGGAGCGAGGCCAACATCCTCTCCGGCATAGAGAGCGTGTCCGGTTTCGGGGAGAGGGTCCTGTGGGCCGGGGCCGAGCTTCAAGTGGATAGAGTGCTGGATCACATGGCGGGCACTCCCGGCCTTCATCGCATCGAGGTGGCCGGAAGCTACAGGCGCCTGAAGGAAACCGTCGGAGACCTGGACTTCGTCGTCATCGGTGACCAGCCTTCGAAGCTGCTCGAGAGGTTCCAGGAAGCGCCGGGCGTCGAACGGGTCATCGCGCGCGGCCCCACAAAAGTCTCGCTGGTTATCAACCCCGGCCTGCAGGTAGACATGCGCGCGGTAGAACCTGGAGCGTTCGGCGCGGCGATGCAGTACTTCACGGGCTCCCAGGCGCACAACGTCGCGCTTCGCGGCATCGCCGCCCGTAAAAGGATCAAGCTCAACGAGTACGGGCTTTTTCGCGGCGATACCGAGATCGCGGGTGCGACAGAGGAAGACATATACCGGGAGCTCGGGATGCCGTGGATACCGCCGGAGCTGCGCGAGAACCGGGGCGAGATAAGCGCGGCCTTCCATGGAGAGCTTCCCGACCTGGTCGAGGTCGACGACCTGCACGGAGACCTTCACATCCATACCGACGCGACCGACGGTCGAAACACGCTCGACGAGATGGTCGCGGGCGCGAAGGCCAGGGGCTACTCCTATATCGCTATAACCAACCACACGCGGCGCGTCACGATGGCGGGCGGCCTGGACGAGGAAGGGCTTCTCGGCGACTGGGAGCGCGTCGAAGCGATCTCGCCGAAGAAAGACGGGATGAAGGTCCTCAAAGGCGTAGAGGTGGACATCCTCGATGACGGCTCCCTGGACATCTCGGACGAGGTGCTCGCGGGCGCGGACCTGGTGATCGCGTCGGTGCATTACGGGATGAACATGGAAAGAGCCCGGATGACCAGGCGGCTCGTCAAGGCGATGGAGAACCCGCTGGTTCACATGATCGGCCACCCTTCGGGGAGGAAGCTCAACAAGCGGGCGGCGTACGAGGTGGACGGCGAAGAGATCCTGGCGGCGGCGGCGAGGACCGGCACGTGGCTCGAGCTGAACGCCTCGCCGGACAGGCTGGATATAGACGATAAAACGTGTCACGAGGCGAAGAAGCACGGGGTCCTGGTCTCGATCGCCACCGACGCGCACTCGCTCCGTGGGCTCGACTTCATGAGGTATGGCGTGAACCAGGCGCGCCGCGGCTGGCTCGAAAAAGCGGACGTCCTCAACACGCGCGGCTACCGCGACCTGCACGTCCTCCTCCACCAGAAGCGCGACCGCATCGCTCACCGGCACTGACCCTCGATCTTTGGACCCAGACAGATTGTTGCTCAGCAGAGGTTCGCCCAGACTCCCATCACTTATGACTCCAACCCTGTGGTAATAACATCTGTTCGACTGTTCATAGGCAGAAGGTGATAGGGGTCGGGTGAAGTTTCACCGCTGATAACTATTCAAGAGGCCTTGGTAAGGGAATGCCACTACATTGAGTACCAGAGAGCTAGTCTCGAAACCTCACTAAGTAGGGCGGCCGGGTGATCGCACGTTCGCTAGGAAAGGCGTGCCGTGCGATCACCCGGCCGCAAGTCCTGACTCACTCTCTTGATCCGGTCCGGCGTAATGTGACCGCCTCCTCACCAGAGACCAGCACCAACCCACATTACTATTAATAGGGCCGGGTCCGGTCCGGGAAGAACCCTCCCGGACCCGGTGAGGCCGCGCCAGCTGTTCAACCAGAGCGGCTTAACCTCACCCGCCACCTTGGACAGTCAGGCGGTGACCTTCAAACCCTG